>JAABUO010000851.1_pt1 | contig 46995 bp, 39 predicted proteins | sample 5559291 | NCBI WGS metagenome assembly JAABUO01 (sample SAMN10711878, study PRJNA513372) | rock metagenome | isolation source: Antarctica rocks | place: Antarctica: Victoria Land, Finger Mt sud
ATACAGAGCGAGCAGCAGGCTGAAAATGGTTCAAAGTTCATTGATAAAGTACTCGAAACGACCGCCCAATCAATGGATGACTTACTTTCTGACGAGCATGCGAGACGAAATTCCAAAACCATGAACACCACATGGCGTGCTAACAAGCACCCGGCAAGCATATTCATGAACAGCTGCTAACGAGTCAAACGAATATTCTCATGATTCTAGTTGCTCAAAAGTCCAAGTAAATTCTGTGATGCTCCTTCGTAAATTTTAGGTATATAATTTGAATCACGTGATGCAACTTTTTCCTCGGGTCGTTAAAGGCGGTACATCCAAATACGTTCGACACGTGACGTTTACCACACGAAAATTGGTGATAGTAATCTAATAATTAAGAGCTATTGATATACATACGGCAGGATGCTTTTGACTCGTCCAAGTGGGATTCTTAGTCCTCGCATTCAAACAGCGTCTGGGTGGTATGGGTTGAAAATTCCATTGGCGAAAAGAGTAGAAACTTGCTTTCTTTCCATGTCAATTTTCAATCGTGTTTTGGAAATTGTTAAGTGGACAGACGCCACGAGTCGAACTTTTTTTGATGCTCCATTAAGGTTCGATAGATTGCCCGATAAGATGGATTTACATGAGAAAGGAGTCGTTGTCGGTCAGGTTGTGGTCGTCTTGCAGCCGACGCCATCCAACCGTCTTTGGGCCGGGCGGCTTCTTGACCATGGCTTGCGGGTAGACGGGTCGTGCAAACTCGTTGGCTAGCGGATTGTCGAGCATCCTCTCCCCGTCCGCCGCAGAAGGCACTTCAGGGAGCGGTGCCTCCTCCTTCTCTTCCAGCCGCTGCTCGACGCGTGACACCACCTTCTTGCCAACCAGATCGATCGTCATCACTCGGCGCTTCTCACGCTCCAGCTTGGCCAGCTGCTGATGCTGCTGTCGGAGCTGCAGCGCCCGCTCAGCCGGACTGCTCCACTTGTTCAACCCCACATCCGGAGTTTCCAGGTCGCCTGCCTGATCGATGATGACGCTTCGCTGGGCACTCGCCTCTTGGAACCCCAGCAGCTCTTCCTTCCTTGCCTCCGCCGTCCCCAAGTCCTCCTGCCAGGTACGATTCGAGCCCCCCCCATGGCTCCCAGCCGGCGTCTTGCGACGCGTATTGTGCATGGCCATCTTCTCGGCGCTCTTGGCCTGACGCAGCTCGGCGGCAATGGCCAGCTGCTGCTGCCGCGAGATAATGGGCGAGTGGCAGAATGTGCAGGGCCCGATTCCCTCAGCCATGCAGATGATCTTCCCGCAGTTCAGGCAATTGGGCGCAACGAGACACAGTGCGTGCCGGCTGGCTTGGCAGTTGCAGGCCTTCCTCTTCCGCGCGCCATGGATATCGGTCTGCTCGAGCGCGCGAATGGCGGCATCGATCTCGCCAATGGAGTCTACCTTCCTGGCATTCACCGTGGGCCGGGCGTGCCCCTTCCTACCACTCTCCTCCTTCCTCCTTCCCTCAGTCCTCAGCGGCCACCGCTGTGCATTGTAGGCGTTGATCCAGTCCAGGCTCTGCTGCGACTCGCCCAACAGGCCAGCAAAGTGCTTCCCCACCGCCTCCGCGCTCGGCAGCCCGTCTGCGTACGCCATGATCTGGGCCAGCTCATCCGCCTGCACGGGAATCAGCCGCTGCAATTTCGCTTGTAATGCCTCATGCTTCATCACGATCATGGGAGCGAGAAGGGGATGGAAGACGGGGAGACGAAGATGCCTGGGCCGCTCACCTTCCCTGCGCCCGTCTTCAAGAAGCTCCACCCGGCAGAGTACTTGCGGCGCTTCACGCAGAAGCAAGTGCGCCAGTCGGGGCGAGGATTGGATGACTTCCGCACCACCACCGTCGCCTGCTCGTCCATCAGGACAGCCGCCGGGTCTGCCGTCGTGTGCATGGGCGACACCAGGGTGGTGGCCGGGGTCAAGATCGAGCTCTCCTCTCTCCCGGACGTCGTGCCCAACCTCGACCTGGGGCCTATATGCAGCAGCAAGTACAAGCAGGGCGCGCCCGGCGAAGTGGCAATGGCGATGGCGGAGAAGTTACGACTTGTGCTACACACGACACACCTGCTCGACCCTGCCTCGCTCGTGATTGAGAAGGACAGAGCAGCATGGGTGGTGTACATTGACATCCTCTGTCTGAGCGACGACGGGAACATCTTTGACGCTGCGTGGACGAGCCTGGTCGAGGCGTTGCGGACGGCAAGAGTTCCACAGGCACGTTTCGATCAGGACGTGGGCGAGGTGGTGCTGGAGAAGGGCTGGAGTGCATTGCAGCTGGGCATGCGTGCCTTCTCTACCTCCGTTGTTCGCTTCGACAACACCGTCGTGCTGGCTGATCCGGACGACGATGAGGAAGACCTCAGCCATGAGTCTGCTACCATTGTCCTGGATGAGGAGCTGACCGTGCATTATTTCTCGTTGGACGGGACATTCACCACGGACGAGATTCAGCACTGCCTTGAGCTTGCGGAGTCACGGACAAAGTATCTCATGACTGCATAAACGTACGTGTACATATCTACATCTGGGCTCGCCACGCCCTCAAAACAGACTCGAGTATCGCTCGAGTATCATGCTCGGTTTGCCCCTTGCTTGCGCGCGTATTGTAGGAAATCCACCTGCTTGCGCTTGGTTTGTAGTTTGTTGCCGCTATTGATGCAATGGATGCGGACGTCTTCGTGATACTTTAGATCACTCAATAGCTTTGGCGTGATTAGGAAGCTTTGCGATGCCGTGGGGCTGCATGCGAGATCAACAATCCGAGCATGCACAAGCCTTTCATTGCGCGGATCCATGCCTTGGTTGATCTCGTCGACCACACGGAAGGGAGGGTCCACCAGCCCTTGGAGTGCCATGAGGTAGTAGATGGTGGAGACGGCTCTCTCTCCGCCAGACTGACGCTGGTCAGAGAGACGCTGCAACTTCTCGTAGCTCCGGAATTTCACCATAATTGCAATCGACCAGTCCTCGAAGGCTTCCTGCATATCAACGAGCACCTCCCCAGCACATCCCATCAGCTCAAAATTCTCTGCAAATCTGGTGGAGATTGTCTTTACAAGCTGCTGGAGTTTTGGCTCCCAATCAGCATGAATAGCCATGATGTCTGTTTTCATAACTTCCAGTTCCCTCTCTTGTGCCCCAATGACATCTGTGAGCTCTTGCGCCTTTTGTCGCTGCTCCTCGTAGCGCTCGAGTATACCTGGGTCTTCGGGAAAAGACGCGTCCAATTGCGCTCTCACCTGCGCCTCTCGCTCACCAATAGCAGCAGTAGTGCGCTCGTTCTCTGGAACACTGGTATCGTTTACCTTTTCCAGCATTTCTCTCGGTACTGCCTTGAGCGCCTCGGTAGTTTTGACTTGCAATGACTTCACCAATTCCTGCATTCTCTTGAATTCCATCGTGAGCCTCTTACATGTCGCCTCGAGCTCCCCAATCTTTTGTGTCAGGGCAGCACCTCTTTCTTCAATTTCCCTTCTCTTTTTCTTGATTACCATTAACTCCACATTCTGGATCACGACTTTGATACCCCTGTTGGCAAAATGAGTCACGTTTTCTGCCAGCTTGACGTTCTTCTCTTTACGCGTCGTCAAAGTCTCGGCTATCTTTGTATTCAATTCATCTATTTCGGCGTCATAGTCGCGCCGATTGTCAAGCTTTATCTTGAGATTTCGTTCGGCATTTTCAAGTTTCACGATATCTTTCGTGTACTTGTCTTCATGTCTTTTGGCCTCCTCAAACTCTTGCTGGAGCGCAGTACTTTGTTGAATCAATACCCCGGCTTTTTGTCGAAACTCGGATTCCTTTTTCTTCAGCGCTTCTGTGGAATCTTGAAATTTACCGAGTTCTCTTGCTCCACGAGCAATGTCTTGGCGTAGTACTTCCACCACCGACCCATCGACGTTGTCCTTGAGAAAGTTTTTCTTGTAAACCGCTTCACTCGTGTTGATGATGCGGTTGTGATAATCTGAAGTGCGCAGAGAGTACGATGAACTGGAGTCAACAAAGCGATTTACAATTGGCATTCGCTTTCCTCCGTCTGTGACACGCACAAATTCCTGGATCTGGGTAACTTCATGGGGTCGTAACTCCTTTCGTGAGACGGCCACATTGTTCAGGCCACTTGCAAAGCAAATGTGATTCAAAATTGGCGCAGGCCCTTCCAACAAATCGATGGCCCAGTGCTCTAGTCCCAATCGCTGTAGTTGGTCCTGTGGACATGGGCGTCGCTGATTATCGAAATAAGGAGCTGGAGTATTAGAGTATTCAAAAACAGACAACTCCAAGTTTTGCTTATCCACCAGCTCTGAGGTGAAGGTGAGATAGTCTTTGCGCGACTGACAGACGAACCCCAATAAAGTCTGAAAGCCCAACTGCCTCTCAATTTGAGCTTGAAGGCCATTATCCCTGATACTAACACTCAACAAACCAGGGTCAAAGACGTCGTTTTCAAATAGATGGTGGTTTTTCTCAATCCATTTGACAGCCTTCACGGCATCTTTTTGGTCGCGATTGGAATTATTGCCCATTTCGAAGAGACGCCTTTGACGGAGGTTTGCAAGGCCCTCCATCTGAGACTTTAGTGTCTCATGGTTCCGATGTACTTCGAGTCGACGCTCGTTCATCTCTCGCGTTTCTTTGTTGGCAACAGTAACTTTTTCTGTGGCTTCACGCATCGCAGGACGAAGGGATACTTGTTCTAGCCGTAACTTGTCGGAGATGATCTTGTCTGGCTTCGTGCCACACGCATCCTGCAATTGATCTATTTTCGTCTGTAGAGTTTTGATCTCTTCTGCTTCTTTTCGTTGGGATTCTTCAAGCCTAGAAATGTCGTCAGTTATCGCTGCAACATTCCGACTACTCTCGCTCAAATCGGCCACTACATTTTCAATTTCAGTTTTGCTTCGCCTCATCTTGCCGCGTGCCGCCTCTATCCGTTGTGTGGCTTGGGCCTCCCTTTCTTCAATGTCTGCAGCACCGCTTAACGCATTACGCGCATCTTTTGTTTCTTGCAATTCTTTGAATGCTGCCTTACGCTCGGTAGATATGGCAGTCGCGGCCTGGCGTTGTTCTTCGAATTCCGCAATCTGCTTTCTTAGTCGAAGTATGTCAAGCTCTTCCTGTAACTCCAGGCGCTGTCGAATTCTTTGTACTTTCGCTTCCAGGACCTGATTGCGTGCCTTCATTAATTTCAACTCATTGCCATCATGGTCGAGTTTCGCCTTCTTTGTGCTCTGCTCCTTGTGCATTTCAATGAGTTTGTCATGCGTCACTGACAAAGTGGGGTCCGAGCTCGCACGTTGCGTCTCCCGCAAGAGCATTTGGGGAGTCATGCCAGCAAACGACGCGACTTTGTCCTGAGGCAGGAATTGTGTGAGATTGTCGATCTGAATATTCAATTTGTGGACATTTTCTTTGATCGACGTTGCCGTGGTTGATTTCCCATTCAACCGCCATGAAGACGTCTCCGAGCCCATGGAGAAAGAGCGTTCAATCACCAAGTTTGGCTTTCCGTGCGGTCCTTTGAGCTCAACGGTTGTGTGTGCACCTTCTGCTCCATGCTTGACAAAGTCGGAGAGCTTGTTCGCTCGTCCAAGGAGGTTTGGGCTGAATCCAAGACCAATGCAGATACCGCATACGAGGGTGCTTTTCCCCGTGCCATTTGGGCCAATGACCATATTCATCTTTGGACTCATTTCAAACACAGCATAGTCGTATGTCACGAAAGATTCCAGAGTCACCCGCACGATGCTGCCAGGCCTCAGACGATCATGCACTCCATTCACCCCGTTTACTCCAGGAGCCCCGTCCGACCCATTCAGTCCGTTCATCATATTGGATGCTGAGGCGCCACTCACCTTGCTAGCCGCGTGGCTCTGGTGGTGGTCCACGTGGTCGTCGTCTGTGCCATCCCCAGCATAGAGGTCATGATCCGCCTCCATCTTGAACCTCTTTGCCGGACGACTCGCTGCTGCTCTCTGCCTGTTCTGAACTTCCCAGTCCACGTCATCCTCATTCTCAGAATCCTCCAACCTTCGCACATTTCGCGCCATGGTCGTGTTGTGGTGTGTCGAGGAAGGAACGAAAAGGACGACGCCAAGCAGGCGCAGGGAACGCGTATCAGGAGGCGATCACATCACCACAGCCACTGACTTGCCATCATGTAGGATTGTAAAGATAGTGATACTTTGGATTGTGATCGTTGCAAGACAGGAATAGTAGCTCATCCATGACAGGCCAAATACGGCGTCGGTGTGAACGCCCCTCCATAGGCCATCAATGAGCAACAAGCGACGCCTCGATGTGATCGAGGAGGGCACCGACGAGAGCGACTATGTCTCGTTTGTTGCGCTGGGCGGGGGCAATGAGGTGGGAAGGTCGTGCCACATCCTCGAGTACAAAGGGAAGACGGTGATGCTGGATGCGGGCGTGCACCCAGCCTACAATGGATTGGCTGCCCTGCCCTTCTACGACGAGTATGATTTGAGCACTGTGGATATCCTCCTCATCAGCCACTTCCACCTGGACCACGCTGCGTCGCTGCCTTACGTGATGCAGAAGACAGACTTTCGGGGACGGGTCTTCATGACCCATCCTACCAAGGCAATCTACAAATGGCTGCTCAGCGACTATGTGAGGGTGAGCAATATGGGCTCCACCGATGATCAGCTCTACGACGAGAAGGATTTGGTGGCGTCCTTTGAGCGCATCGAGGCGGTGGACTTCCATTCGACGACAGAAGTGCAAGGTGTGCGCTTCACGCCCTACCACGCCGGCCATGTACTTGGTGCGGCAATGTATTTTATTGAGATTGCCGGAGTGAAGGTTCTGTTCACAGGGGACTATTCACGCGAAGAAGACCGGCACTTGAATGTGGCTGAGTTGCCTCCTCTGCAGCCAGACATACTCATAACTGAATCCACCTACGGCACCGCACTACATCAGCCGCGGCTGGAAAAGGAAACGCGGCTCACACACCTCATTCACTCTGTCATAAAGCGTGGCGGGAGAGTACTGATGCCCATGTTTGCATTAGGCAACACACAGGAAATTCTGCTTATCCTGGATGAGTACTGGCATGCCCATCCGGAGCTCCACAGCATCCCCATATACTATGCGTCGGCGCTGGCAAGGAAATGCATGGCGGTGTATCAGACGTATGTGAATATGCTAAACGACCACATCCGCGGACAATTCAAAGAGCGCAACCCGTTTGTCTTTCGTCATGTCCATTCCCTGCGGAGTCTTGACCGGTTCGACGATGTGGGCCCATGCGTCATGCTCGCCTCGCCTGGAATGCTTCAAAATGGAGTTTCGCGGGAGCTGTTGGAGAGATGGGCGCCGGACGGGAAGAATGCGCTCATTATTGCTGGTTTCTCCGTGGAGGGGACGATGGCCAAGCACATTCTCAGTGAACCGTCTGAAATCCAGACCATGAATGGACAGAAAGTCCCGCGGCGCATGACCATAGAGGAGATCTCATTCGCTGCGCACGTTGACTATGCGCAGAATTCCAGCTTCATCGAGTCCGTCAATGCGCGTAACATTGTGAGTGCTTTTCATTATCCGCTAACCATAGATTCTGGTGCATGGCGAGCAAAACAATATGGGGAGGCTGAAGAGCAAATTGTTGAGCAAGTATGCGGATCGCAAGGAAGGCAAGGACCAAGTGAGGATTTTCAACCCGCGGAATTGCGAGACGTTAAAGATGCATTTCTGGGGCGACAAAGTAGCCCGTGCGATGGGCGTCATCGCCAAAAAGTCACCGGGTGAGGGAGAAATACTGCAAGGTGTGCTGGTGCAAAAGGATTTCAAGCTCAGTCTCATGGACCCCGAGGACTTGCGAGAATTCAGCGGACTGGCGACAAGCACGATCTTGGAGAGGCAGGTGGTTGCATATCGTGCGGGCAAGAGTCTCCTTCGGTGGCATCTACAGCAAATGTTTGGCGGAGTGCGTGAAGAAGAGGAGTCCCTAATCGTCATGGATGTGAGAGTGCAGTGTCTTGAGGAGAAGGTTGTTGTCGAATGGGCGGGCAATGCGCTGAATGACACGATTGCCGATGCTGTTCTGGCCGTCATTCTCGGCATCGAAGGCAGCCCAGACTCTGTGCGGCAGACCGCCAAACCATGCGGCCACAGTGACCAGCAGCTGCATGAGGAGAAGATGCAGCGTCTGTCAGCCTTCCTCGAGGTCCAGTTCGGGGATGCGGTGCAGGCAACGGAAAAGGGGGCAGACATCCACATCGATGCGCACAAGGCGAGCGTCAACTTTGCCTCGCTGCAGGTAGATTGCGCCTACGAACCGCTGCGGAGTCGCGTTCGGAAAGTGCTCGAGCATGCACTTGGTGTGATTTCCGATTTCGAGTGTACATAATAGACTACGATCCACGTATCCCCTGGTGAACTGGCGTAAATAGACGATGGCCAGCACCAGGGCGTCGCCAGCCAGTCTGGCTGCACGCGTGGTAGACCGAAGACGGACGATGCGCGAGGAGGCGGAGGAGGAGCAGGAGGAGGTAGCGGCGGCGGCGCACGAGCTGAGCTCGCGCACGACAGCCAGCATCCTGGCCAAATTCAAAGACGTCGCACCATCCCTCCTGCTGCATCTCTACCCAACCCATTTCCGCTTCGAGCAGCAGGAAGGCGTCTTTCTCTACCACAGCCCGATGAAGTACATCCTGGAGTTTATTCGCCAAGAGACCATTCCCCCAGACGGCGTGGAAGTCTTTTCGAATGCCCGCGTGCCGTACTACGAAGGATGCCTCGTTGTGGAAGTGAGGGACCATCGATTGCAGCATCCAGGACAGATGCGTTTGAACTTGCAGGCCAAGAATGAGCACATTACGCCCGCTCCAGGCGAGGCACGAAGCGTGTCCACGGCTGTGGAGGAGAAGGAGGACTCGGGGGGGAAGGGAAAAGTCTACCGCACGGTGCTCCATCCATCTCCCGAGAGTCTATGGGCGGACATGTGTCTCTACACAGAGCTCTCCAAGGGACGTTTTGACGACGAAGCAGCTATTGTCTTTGAGGCGCAGGTGCTGGTCGCGACCAGTCTGCCGCTGGTCCTCGATACCCCCTCCAGCCCTCGACATGTCGCTCGGTTGATTCAGGAGATGGGCGCGCGGGAGGGCGCGCCTTTGCCGTCAACGCAGAAGCAGAAAGCGCCGCATGTGGGTCCGCATGACGAGGAGGCACGAGCGAGCGAGGAGCGTCTGATGCTCATCATGGACGAGAAGCAGGGTAGAGACTTCCAGCCAAAGTGGGTCCACCACGCGCACATGGCTAATGTAGGTTTGGCAGGTTGGGGTATATTGAGGCGTGGAAGAGGAGGAAGGAGAAGATGGCGCAGCATGCTATCATGGCGCGCGGCGCTACGACCTCTGCACAGGCCCAGGGACGAGAGAAGAAGCCGTCGGCTGGGTCTGCGGGTGGGAAGCTGGCTGCGGACCAGGTGGCACGCGTGGTTGCTGCACAGGTGGCGCAGCGTCAACAACAAACCCAACGATCTTCTTGACATCACAATATATTCTATAATCTACAGGTCATTGACTGGGGTGTTGGGGCGCCCTGTCCTTATGTAGGCGACAGCGTTGGCAACCAGCTCGCGTCCGGAACGCTCCGCCGTGTGCGGCGTGAAGGCTGCGCGGTGGGGCGAGAGCACGACCCGCGGCGATGTGCGCAGGTAGTCCTCCACTTCCGGCTCGCGCTCAAAGACATCCAGCCCGGCTTTGCGCACATGGCCGGACTTGAGGGCCTTCACTAAGGCCACTTCGTCCACCACCGGTCCGCGCGAGGTGTTGATAAGGATGCCGCCACGGAGCAGGGCCAGTCGGCGGGCGTCGAGGAGGTGATGGGTTGCTGGTGTGAGCGGGCAGTGCAGGGAGACCATATCGCACTCCTTTAGCATGGCGTCTAACTCCTGTACATACTCTATCCCTCCCACTTCGAGCTCTCGATTACGCCTGCGTTGGGAGTAGAGCAGCCGGGGCCCGAAAGCCACCAAGCGGCGGGCAACTTCCGCCCCAATGCCCCCCAACCCGACAATGCCAATAGTGAGGCCGGGCATGTCATCGCCCGTCTCCACCTCCTCCCCTGGATCGCGGTGCCGCACGCTGCGGTCGAGGGGGAGCAGGTTCTTGGTTGTGGCCAGCATGAGAGCCAGGGTGAATTCAGCCGTGGGCACGCGCACGGCGACGGGGTTGTTTGCGTAGATGGTGTGCACAGACGTGAGCCAATCAACGTCCACGCGGTCGTATCCGGCACCGCGCATGCTCACCATGCCCATTGGCACCAGCGGCCCGAGGATGTCGGCGTCCATGCGGCCTACTGCCTGCCAGCCCTCGCCAAAGAGCACGCAGTCCCATCCGCCGCCGAGTGCCTGCATGCGCCGAATCCCGGCCTTCCGGTCCAGGGGATTCTCGTCCATGCAGACCACCTGGCAGGACTCCTTCAGCTCCTCGAGCAGGCCCTGCAGCTGGCCGCTGCCCAGCACGAGAACGCGTCGGTGGGAAGTGCGCATGGAGGGGCCCAAGCGTGTGCACGGATTGGGAGATAAGAAGCGAGCGGTCCCGTTTCGGAAAATTCTCCTCGCGCTCAGATATGTCCCGAACAGTCCCGCTCCGCGAGTGCATCTACGCCTGCCGTGAGTGGGGCCAAAGCGGGCTGCATGACGGCATCATTTCCGCTAGATCTGGCTGGCTGGGCGCTGCGGGCAGTGGCACATGGCACATGGCACAGGAAATGAGGCTGAAATCTGTCACATGGCTTCTACGCGTCCTCCCTCAGCCTCCCAATCCTCCTCGCAATCCTGCCCATTTCCCTCCCGCTGGGGCTGGCCACTAACCTTATCCCGCACCCCCAGCCAATCAGCGCCCTCTATGTATCTGTCAAATCGAAGCTCCCTTCCTCATTCGGGCATAGCCTCCCTTCCCGCGATGAGTTGGGCCTGTTGTGGTTGTGGGGTCCTCTCCCTCTTTGCCTCTTCCAAACCCCCTCCCTCCTTCATCCCCTCCTTCCCCCTTCCCTCTCCGCCCATGCTCATGACCCATCAGCACCAGGCGAGCCCCAGAGTGGACGTCGACTACCTGCCCATCTTCTCGGCCGCCCCCCGTCAACGCACAGCAGTGGCATGCAGATACTGCCGCCGGAGGAAGATCAGGTGCTCGGGCTTTGAGAGCTCAGCGGATGGGCGCTGCGTCAACTGCATCCGCTTCAACCAGCAATGCGTCTTCACACCCATCATAGCCTCGGATACGATTACGGCCTCGACATCCAAATCAGTTACTTCGGGGGCATCGCCGGACGGGAACCCGAGCCAGACCGGTATGTCGCCGCCGCATTCGCCGCCACCCGCGCAGCCCTACATGCATCGCACGAGCATGGATACATGCATGCTGCAGCGCCTGCATCGCGATCCCAGCAAGTGAGAGAAGAGTCATCGAGAAGGAGGAGGGGAGGAGGGAGGCTTACGAATCTGGTTTGTGGCAACAAGTGTACATCAGTGGTAGTCCGTGGCGGACATGTAATTCAATCGCATTCAAGTTCCATCTGCTCTCCCATGCTTGCTCCGATGCTGTGCCCAGGCGTACATCCATGGTGATAGGTCTGTGGTGGACACGTAACCTCAAACGCGTTTCCAAGCTCCATCTTATGCTGCACTCGCACCCGCGCTTGCTCCCGTGCTCGTGACCGCACGCGCGCCTGTCGCTGTCGGACCTGCCATCGTGCCAGATGCAGCAGGAGGAGCAGCAGTGGAATCCCCACGACAATGCCCACGATGATGCCGTCTTTTGCGCCGTTGCTTACGTTTGCATCGCCGGGAGGGGCGGCGACGTGCGTGTCCATGCTGAGGAGGGGATGGGCGGGCGTCTTCTTATCATGGCGGTGGGCGGCGAATTCACGACAAAGAGCATATGAAACAAAGAAGGCCAAATTCTTTAAATTACGTACATCTACTTACATGGCTACGGCGATGGAAGGCACGAGTCCTGCATCGCGCAACCGCCGCTCTACTTCTTCAAAGACGCGCACAAAGCTGCTTGCGGCTCCCTTCTCCTGCGTCCAGATGGCCACACCCGCCTGCCCTTCGCCCGCCACACGAATGCGAAAGCGGATCGACTTGATCCCAAGAGCTATAATTAGCATGGAAAGTTCACCAGAATAAGTATACCATTCTTGCTGTCCAGGCGCGACCGGATGTGCAAGGTGCGCCGGTTCTCCTCGACACCAGCAATCCCATACGCCTCCCACGACCGCAGCATGTCGACAATCCCCTGGTGGAGTAGGATGGGGGTGACACACGACTGCAGCGTCCTTGTCGCCGGTGTGATGTGCAACATCTTGGAGATCCAGCTCTGCTTCATGGCATCCTCGTCCGGCGCTATCGTCTCCTCCGCCCGGCTCACAGACGGCAGTCTCGGGGTCGCAACGAGCTGAGGCGTCTCGGCACTCACTGTGCGCTTCTCTCGCTTCGAGGCCCATCGCTTCAGTCGCGACTCCTGCCGGACAGCTTCCGGCCTTGTATTCTCGTCATTCACTGCTGATGTCTGCGATTGAGCGTGCGGTGGCGGTGGCGGTGGCGGTGGCTCGCGTCGAGGCGCAAAACGAGACAGAAAGCTCCGTTTCTCCTTGGTCGAGCTCGTGTTGCTGCGCTTACTACTATCGCTCGCCCCAGACGCCACACGCTTGGATGCGTCCGAAGAGCCAGACGCCTGGCGGTCACTGCGCACGTCCAGAGACTCTCTTTTCGCGCTCGTAATCCGCAGCCGGCTAGTTTCGCGATTTCCACTCACTTCACCGAGAGGCTGGCGCTTGGACGACCACTTGGGATCCAGAATGCCACGGTCCTCGCCGCTGCTTGTTTCCTCCGCGTCAGCAAAACGATCCTCTTCGTATATCATAGGCAGGAAGTCGCCAGTATCTGTACCCGGCGTTGCTGTCGGAGAGAGTGTGTGAATGTGTGCAATGACTTGGTCGAGGTATCGACCGGCCGGTTCGTTGGGGAACTTTCCATTCGTCGAGGAGGGAGAACTGAATGCAGAATTACACACCTCCAGTGCAAAGTCACTGCTGCGATTCCTCGGACTGAGACCGGTCTCAATGGCAGGTGGCCTAGCTTTTGGTAACTTTGGTGGGGCGACGCTGGGAGCGATTGGCGGATTTGGAGCTGGAAGTTTTGGGGATGATTGCGGAGGTTTCCTGAACGAAAGGTCGGTTGGTGACATTTTGGGTGGCGCCTTTGCTGGATCGCGGAGGAGAATAGGAGGAGGAAGGTTTGTGGAGGCAATTGCAGGGACCGATGCGGGGACAGGCACTGGGAGTTGGCGTTGCGATGCTGGCCTGGCGCGACGATCAAGCGAGACCTCAGAGGGTCTCCTTTTCTTGAAGGACACCTTGCTCTTATGTGTATGAGAGCTTGCCCGGCTGCCAGTCCGTTTGTGCGCCTTACTGCTCGTTGTGCTTTTCGACGTCTGTCGTTGTCTACGCTGAGAGTGTTCCTTCGGTTCTGGTACTTCATTGTAATTTTCCAGATGGGCGTGACGGTACTTGACAAGCAGAGCGTAGAATGTTTTTTCCGCATTAGGTTCGGGGGAGAGCAACTTCTCGACAAGTGTCTGACGCGATTCAGAGTGGTAGAGGGTGCGTAGATTTTTGAATATATCTTCGTCAATATCGTCTATCGAGTTGACTGGACGGCCAATATCCTTGGACGAAGGGGGTGAGGTGATGGGTCGCGCAGAAGGGTGCTTCACCAGCAAATCATGCCGCATGATTTGATTAATGGTTATTCGCCGGACAGGATCGATGTCGAGCATCCGCCAAATCAGGTCTTTTGCCTCGGGGGAAAGGTCAGAGGGCATCGTGAAGCGTCCACTCTTGACTTTGAGGAGTAATTTGCGGATGTTTTCGTCGTCGAATGGGAGATGGCCAGTCAGCAAAGCAAACAGGATGATTCCACATGACCAGATATCCGAAGGACCGCCTTGGTATGTCTTGCCTGCCACGATCTCTGGCGACGCGTAATGGGGGCTCCCACACGAAGTCTCGAGCAGCCTCCCGGACGGCTGCAACGCGGCCATACCGAAATCGGCAATTTTAATATTGCGGTTGCGGTCAAGCAGGAGGTTCTCGGGCTTCAAGTCGCGATGGCAGATATTGAAGGCGTGACAATACCCAACGCCGGCAATCATCTGTCGAAAGTAATGCACGGCCTCCTCCTCGCTCAGTCGGCCTCGCTTGACGAGATAATCAAAGAGTTCGCCGCCTTCAATGTACTCGAGGACGAGATAGAGCTCGCCCCTGTTTTCCCACACGTCGTACAGTCGCATGACACTCTCGTGCTCGATGAGTTTCATAATGACCACTTCCCGCTCAATCCCCCCGTTGCCCTTTGTGATGGCTTTGGGAACAATCTTGACTGCAGCAAGCTTCCCAGTGACTTGATGCTTTGCCAGTCGCACACGGCCCGAGCTGCCTCTTCCCAGCGTCCGCCCCAGCCGCCATGGCCCAACACTGATTTTGCGTGGGTTGGAGGAGGAGGAAGACGTGTTGCTAGAGGCTGAGACCTGCGAGACGCGTTTGTCTGCCATCCCTACGCCAGCTGAGGTGTAAACGAGTGTGTGTGTGAGTGTGTCGTGGGCGGCTCTCCGGTTGTCTCTCTTTCTCTCCTCTTCCTTGTGGATGGGTGGTGGTGATGGAGGGTGGAATACGAATGGCGCGTGGGAGCTTTCCGTGTGGAATGTTTTGGCATGATTTGACCCATTCGGGGAAAAGAGCAACAACCAGCCGTAAAACCACAGCGACCAGCAATAGCGAGAGGAAACGAAAGGAAGAGGGCAGGAATGAGAGGGAGAAGAGGGCAGAGTCAGAGAATGAGATAAAAAGATTACACGTTAATCCACCAGAGGCTCCAGTCGCTCCATCAGCGATTGGACATCCACCTCACCATCCGCCATCTCCAGCAACCCACCCAGCCTCTTTGGAGGCAAGATAACACTCGCCAGCGCATGAATTACTCCATCCGCAGCCGGTCCATCGGGGACCACCACGCGCGAGTAGCGGTTCACAACAAAATCCAGCAGCCTTCCAAAACGCCCAATATCCACTGACAGCTGGTGCCCTTTGACCAGCGTCTCGACGTCGGCATGGTAGTGGCCCTTGGGGAAGGTCTCTGCTTCCTCCTCCCCGCCTGTCTTGACCAGCTTGTCCGAGTAGAGGAGCACATCAGGACTCACGTGATACTTGAGCAACGCAACGAGATACTTCTTTCCTTTTTCGGAGAAAAGGAAAGCATTGGCGCCTGCACCCAGCCGTTCAAATGCAGAGTTCGTTGGCGCAAAGAGAGTGCGCCCGTGATCGACGTCTTTAAGCTCGTCTCCCAGCCCAGTCGTAATGAACGCATTCGCCAGCGTGGAGTAGGTCGACGGCAGTAGTCGAAGGATGGCACCCATGTCCGGGGGAGGAATGATGACAGAGTCCACAGCGTGCAAGACTCCATTGGTACCAAACACATTCGCCTTTACCACTTTCGAGTAGAAATTGATTTTGACACCAGTCAGATCAAGGCCGACATGGACTCGCTGTCCTTCGTCGCCAAGCAACTTTGGTTTCAAGATGGTCGGAAGGCTTAGGAGAGAGAGGATGCGTCGCACAGGGTAGATCTCGGGGGCCACGTGGTACTGCAGAATCTTGTGGATCTCTTCCTTGGGAGGCTTTTCGTAATCTGCTTCTTCAAATTTTACAATCGCCTTATCTGTGGGGGCGAAGATGGTGTAGTTGTGCTCGGTGGAGTTGAGGAGTTCCATAATCTCCTCGTCGTCCTTGAGGATATTCAATAGCTTTGTATGGACAGGCGATTTGCTGATAAGCTGAAGGAGGGTCATATCGGGCTCTCCATGACCTCCATGCCGTCCGTGTCGCCCATGCCGACCATGTCCGCCATGATGTTCATGATCTCCTCCATGTCCATAATTTCCCTCATGTTTACCGTGTCCAACTCCATGCTCACGTCCGTCATGTTCTACACATGCCTCAACCTCCATATCTCCCTCCTCCTCCGAGAAGCCAAAGTCGTAGCGAAAGGCGCCGGCGAATGGATTTTCCATCTGGATGGCTTCCTCCATCAACAAGTCTGCGCTCTCCCTTGCCTGCTCCAACCAGTCGGGAACATCGAGTGATGAGAGCGTCTCGTGCACATCCCCTACAGCCTCTTTCAAGCCACCAGCCACAGTCTCGCCAGCTTCCTCGATCGTGTTGCGGGCAGACTCCAGCCAGTTGACGACGGCCCTGTCTTTCGGCTCCACCTGCTGGAAGACATTAGACTCGAGCACCTCCTGACTGGGAATGACCAGTGCGCCTGCCCAGGCCGCGAAAAGGACGGATGCCAACGCTCGCATGTGTGTTGTGTATGGGGGGGTTGCTGGTGACGAATTGGTCAAGGGTGCTGACTAACATGACGCGGCTATATCCACGACCACTTCGCGGATTTTTGTAACGACGAAAGGATGGGAAGAAGGTATATGTCAAGGCTCAAAGAAGGGCGGTGACTTGATCATTTTATTTGTGGCAGTCTTTGCCGCTGCTATTTTTAGCTCTTCCAGGAATACGCCCAGCCTAGACCTCCAGAGCCCACGTCGTCCTCGCTCCTCCTCCTCCGACCAGTGGATAAGGACGGATAAGGGTTATGACGACAACCACAACGGCCATTTCCCGAAACCAACCCTCGTCCATCCATCCTCCACAGAGCCAATACCCCCCAGTCAATTCAACTCCATGGCGCTCCCACGACACATTGACACAGAGGATGTCATCAAGAAGGCCCGAGAGGCGGATGGTAATCAGAACGACGCCAAGTCACACACCCACTACTCGGCGTATGCCAATCGCTACACCACCGGGGGGATCCCCACGTTCAGCATCCCAGACAAGGGAATAGACCCTGAGGCGGCGTATCAACTCATTCACGACGAGATGGACCTGGACGGCAAGCCCAATCTGAACCTTGCCTCCTTTGTCGGGACCTATGTCGATCGCCAGGCTACCCAGCTCATGAATGAGAACATGACCAAAAACCTCTCCGACAGCGACGAGTACCCTTCCCTCATGGCCATGCATGCCCGGTGTGTCTCCATGTTGGGCCAATTGTGGCACGGAGAGCCTGGCAAGCCGATCGGTACGGCAACAACCGGGTCTTCCGAGGCCATCCACTTGGGTGGGCTTGCCATGAAGCGTCGGTGGCATGAAAAGCGTGTGGCCAAGGGCCTGAATGTGCTGAAGCCAAACGTGCTCATGGGATCAAATGCCCAGGTGGCCTTGGAGAAGTTTGCGTGCTACTTTGAGGTGGAACCCAGAATACTTCCCGTGTCGGAAGAGTCCAACTTCTGCCTGGATCCCAAACTCATCAAAGAGAACCTCGACGAGAATACAATCGGTATCTTTGTCATCCTTGGATCTACCTACACCGGGCACTACGAGCCGGTCAAGGAGGTGGCTGCCATTCTAGACGAGTTTGAAAAGGAAACGGGTCATGACATTCCCATTCACGTGGATGGAGCCAGTGGAGCCATGGTTGCTCCTTTTGTACACCCATCCGTGGAATGGGACTTTAGGGTTCCTCGCGTCCTTAGCATCAATACATCCGGTCACAAATTCGGACTCGTCCCGGCTGGTCTCGGGTGGGCGGTCTTTCGCTCGCAAGAGTATCTCCCAAAACACCTCCTCTTTACACTCCACTATCTTGGTGGGACAGAGGAGACGTACACGCTCAACTTCTCCCGACCGGGTGCACAGGTGGTTGTACAATACTACAATTTCATCAATCTTGGTATGGAGGGCTACAAGAGGTTGCATTCAGCCTGTCTCGAAAATGCGCGGTTCCTCTCTCGTGGCCTAGAGGGGAGTGGGTACTATACCTGTGTCTCTGACATTCATCGAAAGAAGGGCGTTGCAGTATTGGATCCCAAAAATGTCTTCAAATCGGCCGATGCAGAAGCCTACAATGCTGGTCTCCCAGTAGTCGCGTTCAGACTAACGGACCAGTTCAAACGTGAGTACCCGCACGTCAAACAGGCAAGCATATCGACCTTGCTCCGTGTCCGCCAATGGATTATTCCAAATTACCCGCTTCCCCCAAATGAGCAAGAGACGGAGATCCTTCGTGTTGTCGTTCGAGACAACATGTCTGCAGAGCTGTTGGCCCGCTTGTTGACGGACATCATCCAGTCTGCCGAGACGCTTATAAGTGCAGACGGCATTGACGAGAATGCATTTGCTGGGGTTGATGCTGCCAACACAGCGCAGCAGAAGCATGGCCGACTAGGACATCAGGGCAACAACCCGGCAGGGAAGGACGCGCACCAGAAACGGCGCGCAAAAGGCATTTTCGCCCGGAGTGCGTGCTAGATCCCCGAATCTTACTGTTATTTAGTTTTTAAAAGTTTCGTTTATCTTTTCAAAACAACAAAAAAAAGTAGTGATCTGATCCTCGAGTAAAGGGCCATGTCCGAGTCGCTGAAGAGGAAGCGAAGCGATGATGGTAGAGATCAGCCAAAGAGACCAGGATTGAAGAATGGCAGGCAAATGACAGCAAGAATCGTGGATGTTCAAGCTGTCGGAGGAGGTATGTTGAGCATTCTACGTCGAGATATATTGACGCAGCGTTCTCTGGCGGCACATTGGATGTGCAGTCTTTTGTTAATGCCCGAGCCTATGAAATCGGTCAGCTGAAGAAGCTTCTAACAGTCACCCCGTATGTGCATGTGAACACGCATCTGACCCGAGATCGGACTCACGAAGCGCCATGTTTCAAAAGCTGCCGTTCTCTATGCGCCGAAGACAGGCAAGTGTCAATTACAAGCGCGTGCCAAGATGGATGCAGAGGGAGATGAAGGAAAAGGTGAAGACGTTGGATGACCTGTCTAATCGTAGAGGCAACCAAACAAGAAGACTGGCTCACGAAAGATTCGCAAGAAAGCGAAAGTTCGTCTAGCCATTGTACGGAAACTACGAAGCAAGGCCCACGATATCCGCGCCAAGCAAGCCCAAGCGTCTGCTTTTGAGGAGAATGTTTTGAGCACGCTACCGCTGGTCAAAGGCCTGTACCACAAACGCCAACGAGACAAGATATGGCTCCCTACGCATATCTGGCACTCGAAGCGCTTCCACATGACAAAGCTATGGGGATATGCCATACCAAACACGGCCAACGACAAAAACTACCGGCCGAGTCATCGTGCATTGACCCAGAAGGGATGCGTGGCGTTCGACTCGTCGTACTTTGGTTCGCTGCTTATGCGCGGACGCGAGGATGATCTGAAAAAGGTCCTGAAGGAGACGTTTGAGCCGGGGTCGGGTGCGGCAGGGTTAAAATACTCGACCGCACCTCGGGTCTGTCATACATTCGCCTACAAACGTGGCAAGTTCCCCGATGGACTGCTTGGGCCCGCTGTCGTGTTCTGGAATGGTGTGGGTGGAACAAAGACCCGGCAAGTCCTGATCCATCTTCATCCATCCATCTTTGTGGAGACGTGGAATGAGCTGTTGCCATACGTGACGGAGCTGAATACATCTCTGCTCGATTGCCGCAATGAAATGGGAAGTATTGACGTTCTGGGCCCATCGAGCACAGAGACGCTACAAAATCTACTTCTCCCTCGTGATCTAGCATCCAAGGAATCTCAAGTATGGCGTGGAGTGAGTGGGACACGGCCGGAAAGTCTACCCGTGGGATTCTCGCTGGCGCTCTCCGTTCGCGATCCGCGTCATCGCTTCCAAACCCACAAAATGAAGTTTGAGTCTTCGAGAGGGGTGATTGAAGGGGCGGACAATTTGATTTCGGTGGAGCTCTTTGACACGGATCGACGTCGAGCGTCTGTCGAGGAGCAGGAAAGCCAGTCATCCGTCAATAAGAGGAAACAGAGGACGCCGGGTCTGGACCTTGAGATGCGACCAGGATCTCTCGGCATCCCTGTCTTTGTCTTCAAGCGCGCAGGGCAGGGCTGGACCGTGCTGATGCCATGGGCCTGGGTCCTTCCTTTTTGGATCAAAATTGTGCATATCCAAGACGTCAAACCGGGAGGTCTGGCGCAAGCCCAGCAGCTTGGACAGGAGCTCGGGTCTGGGCACTTCCCGAATGACTGGTTGGGAACTTTGGCCGGAGACAGGATCCAGGACATGAATGCGGACCAGCGGTTGGAGACGTGGAAGAAGAAGCCAAAGGCAAAGCGGACTACCTTTGACAGCCTCACGATTGACGCTAAAAGGTCTGGGGAGCATGGAGATCCCTTTCGATGTGACTGGACGGCGGTCTTTCAGAGCCGAGAGGGGGGGAATCCACTGCATCCACAGCTCTTGAGTCCAGCCGGGGTGAAGGCGCTGATTGGGCTGGACGCGGAGGGCGAACTATTTGAGAGGGGAGTCATCAGAATTCGGTTGCAGCTAGTGGGGCGAGGCACTCCACAGGACTGTGCGCGGATCTACCTCGTTCCTCCCGAGCAGCGCACGGAATGGCTCAAACAGGGCAGGAGGGGGATCCCTATGGACCCTCACAGTGTGAGACTTGCGTTTTTTGTCACTAATACAAGCCTCCATGTCCGTCCATCGACTTCCTCATCGGGTTCGTGGCTTCTGGGAATTACAACTTGCGATGTGGCCGCGGAGACGCAATTGCAGCTGTGTCTCTTGCCAAGCTGCGCAGCATGGGAGCCAAAGATCATCACGTCGTTGTGCGAAATGTGGGCAGTGTTGCTGGCCGGCTGGCGGACTGGTCGTACATCGCCTAAGCCATCTCGTGCAGCACAACCAGCATGAATTGGGGGTCTAATTAGCATAGGAGGCATAGGAAGCATACCCGGGACCACGATGAGATCGTGCTTGTCTGTTCGTAGCCGGATCATGCGTAGCCCGTCGTCCTCCTCCTTCTCCACCTGCTGCACCAACGCGTCCGCGCTCGCGATGAAGCGCCGCACTGCCTTTGCCACCTGCTGCGACTGGTCTGGCTCGAGGGAGGTGCGGAGGATTGCGCCTGAGCGATTGAGGACCATCGAGGCACGCACGGTGCGCTTGGCATTGATTCGCGCGAGGATGGCGTCGACGTCGTCCATGGCTGGCCAACAGATCTGTCTATGTCTTCTATGTACATGTTAGAGGCTTCTATCGTCTACTTTGCTATGCACTGTGACCCGTTCCCGGCCGGGCGAGATCTCGGACAGGGTTTGTGTCATTTTGTCGTAGACCTGTCGCGTCAAGTCATCCACATCCCCTGGCCCAAGGTCCTTTGTTTCTATGGGTTCAAGAACTGCGCTTAGTGGCCTTCTCCATGACATCACGTACCCTTGATCTTTATCTCGCCAGACTCGAATCTCTGGGCTTTGTAGTTGAAGACGTGCGCGTAGTTCGCGACCACGACGGGGACAATAGGCACGCTGCCCTGTATGGCCAAGTGGAAGGCGCCCTTCTTGAAGGGAAGCAAGGTCGGCTTGCTCGAGTAGGAGCGCGTGCCCTCCGGGAAGATCCACACGCTCTGTCCATTCTCCTTCATCTGCCGCACTGCTCCGTCAAAGGCCTTGATGGCCATCTGCTTGTTCCCGCGATCAATAAACACGGTCCCGCTGACGGCCATGAACCACCCCAGGAAGGGGAAGTACTGCAAGCTCTTCTTTGCTGTGATGCTGCAGTATTTGGGAAAGATATGGCCGAGGAAGGCAATGTCGAGCTCGGTCTGGTGGTTGGAGATGAAGACCGCCGGGCGGGTCATTAAGGCCGCTTCATTCATCACTGAGAACCTGATCCCTGTGAGCGGGCATATCACCGCCGCGAAAGCTCGTCCCGCCACCCACTGCGCGATGCTTTGGCGGCCCAGGAGTCGGAGGAAGAGAGAGGCAAAGACCCCGTAGGAGGCACAGGCGGCAATGGACGCATAGCAGGTCAGCAGCCGCGCAACGAACCGCGCCTTGCCCCACCAGATGCCGAGGAAAGAGATCATTGCAAAGAGGACCAGCGGAGTGAGCCACGGGTACATAACATACGGTTGCGTGGCGGAAAGCTTCACCCGTCCTATTCCCGTGACATATAGACGCAACACTACGCTATGATACATCGTGAGACTTTGCGTTGCGAATGAACGCGCGCACTTTGAGGGCGTCTGGCTCGCCGTTTGTCTCCACGCCAGAGCTCACGTCCACGCCAGCTGCGCCTGTGGCAGCCAGCGCGTGCTCCACATTCGACGGGTCCAGGCCGCCTGCCAGGATGAGCGTCGTGTCTGCATCCACCGTCCGCCGCACAGCCTCCCAGTCGAGCTTCTGTCCCGAGCCCCCGCTGCCAGCATCGAGCAGGGGAAGAGCATGGTACCCCGTAGACGACAGGCCAGGCTCCCCGGGCCGGAACCTTCGAAGGACAGGGGAGGGAAGGAGACGAGCCCATTCGAGCGGCTCGTTGCCGTGCAGCTGAACAACATCCAAGTCAAACTCGCGCTGCATACGCTGAACTACTTCCAGCGACTGATTTCGAAAGACACCTACAGTCAACGGGGCCCGGTGCAGGAACTGATCGAGTTGGTATCCGAAATAGTCTGTCGACGAACCACTCAGGTTGGAGGCCGTCTTTTGCGCTCGACAATCCCGGACAGCTTGCACAATCTGCCTGGCGACGCTAGGCTTGACGGCTCGGCGCGAAGTCGGATCAAATATCATACCAATCATATGCACCCCTTCTTCGATAGCCGCTTGTGCACTATCCACACTCCTCGTTCCACACACCTTGATGAGTTTTGGCCTGGGTGGTGATGTCGGTGACCATCCGAGCAGGTCTGCAATAAAAGTTCGCGTATTGTGTGCCTTCATCAGCGCCTCGCCAACCAAAACAGCTTTAATCCCCTCTGACGCGTACTTTGCCACATCTCTGGACGTACTTATACCACTGAGTGCGCAAAGAATAGTACCTTGGGGAACCATACTCACAAGAGAGCTTGAGGTCTCGAGATCGACATGAAACGATGTCAGATCACGGTTATTGACTCCGATAACCTTTGCGCGAAGCCGCAAAGCTCGCGCCATTTCATCGCGGTCGTTGACTTCCACCAAAGGTTCCATTCCTAGCGACTGCGAGTATGTATAGAGATCGGACAGGACGGCATCAGGTAGCATTTTCACAATCAGCAAAACGGTATCAGCACCCGCTATTCTAGCCTCGAGGACCTGATATCGATCAAAAATGAAGTCCTTGCGCAGGATTGCTGGTCGATTGGGCAGATTAGCGACTGCCATCCTTGCAACGTGGAGGTCAGAGAGCGATCCCTTAAACCAGGTGGGCTCAGTGAGTACGGAAATGACACTTGCTCCGGCAGAGGCATACAACTTTGCTTGAGAGGCAGCATTGGCGTGGATGTCGATGTCACCCTTTGAAGGCGAGGCCCTTTTTATTTCTGCCATCAAGGCGGGGGTTCGTTGAGCTAACCGAGAGACAAAGTCTACCAAAGGCGGACATACGTTGAGCTTCAAGTGCAGCTCTAGATTCTCCATCCGAAACCCTGGCATTGCGCATTGAGATTGCACGTCGCGCTTTCGCTGATCAAAGATCCTGTCCAGAATGGAGGGGGATGCTGAGGAGACGGGAATGGAGGGTGAGGAATCCGGCCACGATCCTCCTTGGAGAGCTAGGAAGTTCTGTATGAGCAGGTGTCCATGCTCAGATAGAATGCTTTCCGGATGAAACTGAACACCCTCCATGGTGAAGGTTTTATGTCTGACGCCCATAATGATCCCATTCTGTGTTCGACTCGAGACTTCCAAGTCCTCCGGAAGAGTTGCATGCGTCCCCGAAAGAGAATGGTACCTTGTGACTGCGATGTTCTGACGTATGCCATGGAAGACGCCCTTTCCATCATGTTGGATCGTCGACGTCTTTCCATGCAGGATTTCACCTGCATACTCTACCTTTCCGCCAAAAGCTGCATAAATGCATTGCTCACCCATGCACACACCCAGCACTGGCACCTTGCCTGCAAAATGCTTGATGGCCTCGATAGAGATGCCGCAGTCAGTCAAGGGATGGCCTGGGCCGGGTGACACAACAAGGCGAGATGGGCCCAGACTGACCAGGTCCTCCAGAGTAATCTCATCATTTCGAAAGACTTGCACCTCGGCACCAGCGAGGGCGAGGTACTGATATACATTCCATGCAAATGAGTCATAGTTGTCAATCATGACCGTCTTGCCCCTTACAGAACTCTCATTCATCGCACTCGTCGTGCGATTGACACTCGTCACACTTGCGCCCATCTCGGCCTTCATGGGCGGCTTGAGTCAGGAGTGGTTAGAATCCGGCCAGCAATGTAGCCTGATCCCGAGTCCCTACACTCGTCATCTCGGCGATCACAAGAACAACCCAAACCCACACCCAAACCCACCAACCAACCAACCACCCCACCAAACGCGTCCATCAACGCAGTAGTCGCTGGGGAGGATTTCACGATGCATCGCAGCTCCAATCTGCGTCTGAGTACGGCCACGTCCTCCATCAAGCCACGACAGCTGGCACATCTGCATTCGCAGATGGCCCAGCTGCAAGCCCATTTGAGCGACCTCGAGAATCATCTGCGCGTCACAGCCATCCAAGCAGACAGCATCAAGCGGCTCGGCGCTCTACAAGCGTCACTATTCATGGCAGCAGGTGCGCAGTATGCGGCACAGGCCAGCGCCACCCAGGAAGCGAAAGCAGACTGACTGTGGAAGAGAAGATTACGCATGGATGAAGGCCCCAACATCCTCGACATGTCCTCGCCCTTGTACATACCACCTCATTCTACCTCTGTGTTTATCTCCATTCCCTTGTCTCTCTTTCTGTTTCCTCGCTTGTCGTCATGACGACTGCAAGCAGAAGGTGTTCGAGCGCGATGCGGAGGACGTGAACAGAGAGAGAGACAGGCCAGGAGGGCGCGTATGGCCGACGTTGAGAAATTGAAGAAGGAGAACCACCGCAGAGGAAGAGGCCGACCGCCCCGCAATGCCTACATCCACTCAGCACACATCCGAGAGGAGCTGCCGTATACCGACTTCCACCCAGACCTCGATGTGGCCGGGCGTTTGGAGGTGTATGAAGCCCAGCAGGTGGTTGTGAGCGAAATGGACCAGGGGCTCCAGTCTCAGGACCAGATCAATCTTACGAAACCGAGCTACCGCTTAAGGCAGCCTGACCCTTGGGGCAAAGGGCCCGTGGATCAGACCATGGCTGGTGCATTCTACATACAAGATGGGCCTCGTGACGGAGAAGAGACGTATATTCGAGAGGGGGCTGCAAATAACAGACCTGTTTCGGTGGACAGAGTGGAGTACGACATGGACGAGCAAGATGACTTATTCCTACAAGAGATCAACCAGGAGAGAAAGTCTCGCGCTGCAGACAGAATTACGCGTGAGCTGCTCGAGGTCACCATGACCAAGATCGAACACGAGTGGAATTTCTTGGAATCACAAATACCAAAGCAACGGCCCGATGTCGCCAATGCTGAGGACTCACGATGCAGCATCTGCGATGATGGAGAGTGCGAGAACTCGAATGCGATTGTATTCTGTGACGGGTGCAATCTTGCAGTGCACCAGGATTGTTATGGCGTTCCCTACATCCCGGAAGGGCAATGGCTGTGCCGCAAATGTCATGTGTCTCCAAAGCAAAAAGTGCCCTGTGTGTTTTGTCCGAATGATGGCGGCGCATACAAGCAAACCGTGACAAACAGGTGGGCGCACCTTTTGTGCACCATCTGGATCCCAGAGATTACTGTGGCCAATCCTGTCTATATGGAGCCGGTCGAGGGTGCTGAGAGGATCCCAAAATCTCGATGGAAATTGGTTTGTTACATCTGTAGACAACGAATGGGCGCGTGTATCCAATGCACAAAGAATAACTGCTTCACTGCATTTCACGTTACCTGTGCACGTCGTGCAAATCTCTTTGTCAAAGCAAGAGGATCCATTCTCGACGCATTTGGACGCAGAGCTTTGTGTGACAAGCATGTGTCGAATGAGTGGCGGGCAGAGCACGATACGGATACTGCACTTGCCGAGGCGCAGCATTTCTACGCTTCCACCCTGGCCACCCGCAACTGGCCAGACTCTCAATATGTAGCAACTACATTTCCCAACGACACACCCGAGCGCACTGTCCCCAAGGTGATGCTCACTCTCAAGCGCAAATCGTCAAACATCACCCGTCTCTCGAGTGGCGCACCAGTCATGCCTCGCCTCTTGCTCGACAATACCATGGAACTCATCAACAAATATCCGATCCGCAAGCGCAAGGAGTTCGTGCAGCAGGTATGCAGGTACTGGACTCTCAAGCGAGAGTTGCGCCGAGGGGCTCCGTTGCTCAAGGTGAAGAGCAGGACTTTGATTGGGGGAGCGCACAAAATCACACAGCGTCAAGGCGAAACAAGACTCCATCTGGCGCGCACGATACGCAAGGACTTGGACCGGTTGAGAAACTTGTTTATTTCCATCAGGCAGAGGGAAGAACAAAAGCTGGATATTGCACTACTGCAGAAGCAAGTCATCGACACCATGTACGTCCCCGTGACCTCCCTGCTGCGGGCATTGCTGGAGAGTGCAATGAGCTTGGACGAGGAAAACCTCTTTCTGGACGTCCCGGACTTTCCAGAGTATAATCTAGTGATTCACGAGCCCATGGCATGGAGAGTCATGAGAAAGAAGACAGAGAGCGAGCAGTATGATTCCGTGTCTGCTTTCGAGAAAGACTTCAATATGGTTATTGCGAATGCTACCTTGTACAATCCTGCCGAATCCAAATTCTATAAAAATGCCATAAATATACAAAGTGTCATGTGGGCGGAATTAAAGAAAGCCAAGGCTGATGAGCGGTCCCTAAAGTTCGGTAGGCATGGAGCGCTCGATCTGGAGGAATTTGAGCCGGAAGGGTTATCCTTCTCGGATGTTGAAGTCCAGGCACACTCACCCGACAAACCGCCTGATGATGATGACGAAGAAGACGAAGACGAAGAAGAAGAAGAGGAGGAGGTTGTTGTTGTACCCGTGAGGAAGAGGAGAGCGAAGCCGGCCAGGAAGAAAGGAAAGAGAAAAAGATAAATATATCAATTTCCGTCAATGATCGGAGGCTGCACACGACCGCTAACCATCCTTTGCTTATACTGAGGGTACCGTTTGAAAGCTCCACACTCTGTGCACGTCTGAACGAGGACATCCGCATGCTCTTTCTTTTTTTTGCATAAATTTTCAATATCGACGTGTGATGTAGACGGATTCTTAAACACCCTGCACCTCTTACAATGCAGCCGTTTGATTTCCCAATCTGCTTTGTAGACCTGCTTTCGCGCCACGCCAGCGAGAATTGACCCGTAGTACTTTGAGAGAGCGGGTGGCACGATCTTGGAGAGTGCATGTAGATGAGCAATGTGATTCTCCCTCTTGGGCACAATTTTTCGCGGCTGCTTCTTCCCGCTGATCTTTTGCGCTGCTCGTTTTGCCTTTTTCATTTCCTTCTTGCGTGCCTTCTTTTGCCACATATGTTCCGCTGCAAGTTTTTCCTGGACTGCAGTTCTCGCGCCCTTTGCTAGCCGGGGTAGTGTTTGGCGGCGTTTCACTGACCTTGGCTCGGTGGTGGTCTGTGCTTTTCCCGAGACCAACGTGTTCGGGTCTCGTAGGTTCCCTTCAGGGGAGGCAGCCCTGACCAGCCGAGCTCTCTTTTTCTCCGCTGCCCGCCCAATTTTCCTTTTCTTTGTAGCAGGCCCCACGCCAGCGGCTTCTTTCAGCTCGTCTGCATACAAGTCGTTTTGTGTAAATCTCCTCGTCGGTGCAACATGCCTCGTGTTTGCTGTCACCTCATCTGACAATTGTGCACCCGACTCGTATTTGGCACCTGGCTTGTGTCTCGCATCCAGCCTTGCGTAGGCTTCCAGCATTGTCCTCACTTTTTTGGGTCCCCATCCACGCCTCACCATTTCTCTATGGGAGCGTCTTATCAGCCTTCCCGATTCCAGGTTTGCAACCAAACTTGCAACCCTTTCGGATATTGATGTCTCCTTCCGAATGTCGGTCCAATTCTCTTCAGATGGTGCCGCTTGCGCAGGACCTTTGGGGGATGCACCCACTCCCAGCTCAAGATGCGAAGGCATGGAAAAGGTGAAGTGGGACTGGTCCATTCCTCCCGGGTGCTGCTGCATCTCCGTCTGACCTGCATCTCCCGGGTCAAACTGCGACGAAACCGACGCCTCCTCCCGCACACCAGGCTGCTGGCCCATCATTCTCCGCATGAAGCAGTCCCACTTGCTCTGCCTCAACTCCTCGCCACTGGCCACTCTCCTCCCGCCCATCTCCGCTCTCCTCTCGCCCATCTCCACTCGCTCGTCATCGAGTGTCAAGTCAACCACCTCCATGGGCCCATCTCATTCCGTCCAATTTTTCCATCAATTTGCGACCAACCAACCAACCAACCAACCAACCAACCGCCCACTAATATCTACGAGCGCGCGCTGCCAAACTCCTCACAGCAAAGCGACACTACACCAGGACTAGCATCGTATTCATAGAAAGGATGTCTGCCAGCGCAAACACGAACAATGCAAACAACGAGGAGGAGCTCCTCGACTACTCGGACAGCGAGGATGTGCTCCCCCCAACCGACAACGCCATGGCTGGCACTACGGCGGGCACCAATGGGGCGCGCAAGGACGAGCCCAGCGGCGGCGCTGCGGACAAGAAGGGCTCCTACGTGGGAATTCACTCGACTGGCTTTCGAGATTTTCTCTTAAAACCGGAGCTCCTTCGTGCGATCGTCGATTGCGGATTCGAGCATCCGTCTGAGGGTTCGTTATTATCTTGGTCTTGAATGGCAATATTGATTTCGATTAGTGCAACAAGTCTGTATTCCGCAGAGTATTTTGGGAACGGATGTCTTGTGCCAGGCAAAGTCTGGTCTGGGAAAGACGGCTGTCTTTGTCCTGGCCACGCTGCAACAGATCGACCCTGTTCCCGGAGAGGTCTCTACTGTGGTCATGTGTCACACCAGGGAACTCGCCTTCCAGATCAAGAATGAGTATACGCGATTTTCAAAGTACATGCCAGAGGTACGGACCGCGGTATTTTACGGCGGTGTTTCTGTGCAGAAAGACATCGAGCTCCTCAAAAATAAAGACACAGCGCCTCACATCGTTGTGGCGACGCCTGGACGGCTCAATGCACTGTTGAGAGACAAGTATGTCAGGCTCAATACCGTCAAGTGCTTTGTCCTCGATGAGTGCGATAAAATGTTGGAGGCCGTCGGTATGTGGAGTCAAGCTTCTTGCTGATACAGATATGCGTCGCGATGTTCAAGAAATTTTCCGTGCCACACCACCGCAGAAACAGGTCATGATGTTTTCAGCAACCCTCTCTGTCGAGATCCGGCCGATTTGCATCAAGTTTATGAACAATGTACCCCTTCCTTGACGACTGCGCTAATATGTAAGCCGTTGGAAATCTACGTCGATGACGAAACAAAACTTACGTTGCACGGCCTGCAACAGTACTACATCAAGCTGGAGGAACGCGAAAAGAATAGAAAACTCAATGACCTCCTGGACAGTTTGGAGTTCAACCAGGTCATTATATTTGTGCGCACTACCTCGCGCGCCAACGAATTAGATCGGCTTTTGAAGGAGTGTCAGTTCCCTAGTATCGCAGTTCACAGCGGTCTGCCACAGGAAGAACGGTGAGTGCAGGTTTGGAGTAGTCTCTGACTCTAGAATTGCTCGATATAAAAGCTTCAAGGACTTCAACAAACGAATTTGTGTCTCCACAGATGTCTTTGGGCGCGGTATCGACATTGAGCGCATCAACTTGGCCATCAACTATGATCTTCCAGGTGATGCAGACACATACCTTCATCGGGTAGGACGAGCGGGACGATTCGGAACCAAGGGTCTGGCGGTCAGTTTTGTCGCTAGTCCAGAAGATGCCTCCGTCCTCGATCAGATCCAGGGACGCTTTGAGGTCAATATCGGAGAGTTCCCTGCGGAGGGTGTCGACGCTTCGACCTACATGAACACCTAGATCAATCGCCTGCGGCGTGGAAACGAACCAAAACTTGTAGTCTATATTATCTCTCTTTGTTGCCTATTCACTATCGTAATGTACCAAGGTTTGAGTGTGTATCCCCAACAATTCACCGATATTTCCATGCATACGTAGCTCCGCGGCTGCCTGCTGCATCGAATGCTGAATGCGAGGCATATCGTAAGCTTGCTTCGTGACATCGTTGTCTTTATTCATGGGATCAGTAATGCACGGGAGGTAGGGTTGATTGGCCACTACTCGCCCTAATCCCTTCTTTGACCTCCGTTCAAGCGTTGCTACGTCTAGCGCATCTTCCATGCAATGCCAATTCGCCCAGAAGGAGAAGAAGGCATTTAGCATAGAAAGCGGAGAGTCCGTGTAAGCAGCAGTCATGCAAACAGCCGCGTAGAGCATCAAAGCAAGAGCGTACGCTCCCAGTCCACCAGTGTAGACATTGTTGTGTCGCCGAATGACGAACCAGTATTTCAGCAAGACGAGCGTGTTCTTCATACACGCATCGTAGTGCTCGTTGACCCACTCGGTCGTATCTACTGCATGCTTGTTATTCACGGAAACATCGATGGTGATTCCATTGCACTCGCAGGTGAGGATGGGTACGCGCGCTAGTGAGACGATAGCGATCTGATGAAAGCCCGTGTCGTTGGTCAACACCTGCTTCACACTCCCAAGCACATCCGTTGGCGCTATGGCGGTGTGGTGGACGATGGTCACGTCAATGTCACTGTGTAAGTAGATGCATCTCCCGTGCTTGCTTGCCTTGTTTGAAGCTCCGTGCCGGTGGCGTACGACCCACAGGCAACTACTCTCGATCCGGGGAGAAGTCGCTCAATCACATCTCGGATGGCTTGAAACGCATCAAGTCGCTGCTGCTTGAGTTGCAGCGAAGGCACGATCTGTCCCAGTAGCCCATCAAGATTGTTCTTCATTCATCTTGTTTTTGTTTGTTACATTTCAGTTGGATCAGATGAGACGATGGCTCTGCTCGAGATGCAGGGTACGAATGTCACCTTCAAGGGCATTCCATGGAAACTCAGGGCGTGCTTCCTCCGCCTCCGCAGCAGCATCAGCGCCGGTGCCGGTGTCCTCTGGACGACAGGATGACGTCTTGACACAAGCTGTATTCGACGATACTCGTGTTTGGGATGCCTTCCGCCTGGGAGCCCCGCACACAGTGTCTACGGGGCTCTTCATGAACAGTCTGCTCGCGCGCCCGGAAGGCTTTGAAGAATTCACCAAGCGTAATCTACGGCTCGCAGCGGCACTTGCAGAGAAAGTATCGAGTGCGGAAGATGGGGAGGACTTGCGGGCGGTCATTCAAGACCTCGACCGTATGAGCGATCTTTTGTGCAGTGTGATTGACATGTCTGAGTTCATACGCACGATGCATCCCGATACGGCTTTTGTGGAGGCTGCAGAGAAGGCGTATGATGAGATGTTTGAGTTCATGAACACCCTAAATGTTCATGTCGGATTGTATCAAACTCTGAAAAGGGTGTTGGCAAGTGACTTGACGAAATCGATGAAACAAGAGGAGCTTGCAGTTGCAATGATTTTCCTACGAGACTTTGAGCGGTCCGGCATTGATTTACCGCTCAGCAAGCGAGACCGCTTTGTCTCCTTATCTTCCAAGATAGCAGGCCTCGGCCAGCGATTCTTGCGTGGAGCAGCTCCAAAGCAGTCTCATATCCCCTTCCGTTCCAATCAGCTGAAAGGAATGGACCCGGAATCGGTGAGCAGCCTGTCACTTGGAGGAATTATCTCCATGCCGACTACTGGGGCAATTGCAAATACAGCCATGCGGTCCATTGATTCCGAAGATGTTCGAAAAGAGCTCTACGTAGCTGGTCATACTTCTACGGACCAGCAGATTTCGACGTTGGAATCGCTGTTACAAGCGAGAGCAGATATGGCTAATCTCCTTGGTAGAAAGAGCTACTCGGAGGTCGCGCTGGAGGATAAGATGGCTCGGGGACCAGACAAAGTGAAAAGCTTCCTGACCTCCCTGGCCAAATCGAACTTGCCGCATGCACAACGGGAGCTGGATATACTCATGGGTCTGAAACGCCAGCATAAGACCAACGAATTCGCACCATGGGATCGCGACTACTATGCAGCAAGGTTCCTACAATCGAAGCGATCTCGCATCAAATCTCCCGACTTCCTTTCGAACTACTTCTCACTGGGAACGGTCATGCAGGGTCTTTCCCGACTCTTTTCCCATCTCTACGGCGTCAGATTTGTGCCGAGGCCGACGCAGATCGGTGAAATCTGGCATCCAGATGTCCGTCGCATTGATGTTGAATGCGAAGATGAGGGTCTAATTGGAGTCATGTACTGCGACCTCTTCCAACGTGACGGCAAAAATCCCAACCCGGCGCATTTCACGGTCCGCTGTTCACGGAGGATGGCGGACGGGGATGAGGAAGCTGCTCCCCAGAATATTGGAACCACGTGTGTACGAGGAGCGGATGGCAAGATGTACCAGCTTCCTACAATTGCACTGGTCTGCGACTTTGCCAGTCAGTACGAAGATCGTCCGACTTTGCTCTCCCACCATGAAGTTGAAACACTCTTTCATGAAATGGGCCATGCCATACATTCTATGTTGGGTAGAACAGCCTTCCACAATGTTGCAGGAACTCGGTGTGCAACGGATTTTGTCGAACTTCCGTCTGTGCTCATGGAGCATTTTGCCTACTCCCCTCAGGTATTGGGACTCTTTGCTAGACACTATCGTACCGGCCAGCCGCTCCCGCACAGCATGTTGCAACACCATGTGGACTTGCAATCGACCCTGCGGGCTACCGAAAACCACGCTCAGATCCTCATGGCCATGCTTGATCACAGCTACCACAGCACGGGTTGGGATCATAAAATTGATTCCATAGCAATATGGCAAGGGGTAGAGGAACAATGGGGGTTGCTTTCTCCGGTGGCAGGAACGTCGTGGCAAGGATTCTTTGGTCACTTGTTTGGGTATGGCGGGACTTACTATTCCTATCTGTTTGACCGAGCGATTGCTGCCAAATTATGGTCTGGCAATTTTGCTGCCGACCCGCTGAGCCGTGACGCAGGAGAGAAGTATCGAAGACAGGTTCTCTGCTGGGGGGGCAGTCGAGATCCATGGGTCTGCATTGCTGGCGTCTTGGACATGCCGCAGCTGGAAGCGGGAGATGCTGCGGCCATGTCTGAAATTGGGCATTGGGGTAGCGAGCTGAATGCCGTGTAATTACAAGCTGTACATAGATGACTATCGTTTTTGCATCTTGCGCCTCCTCCTCTTTGCTTCCTCTCGTTCTCTCTCCCGACGCTCCTCCTCAAGATCTTCCCTCTGACCAGCTTTATAGGAGCGCCACTCTTCTTGCCTAAGGGCTTCTCCGGCAACCTCCATATCATCAGAACTATCAGAATAACTAGGTCGTCGACGTTTGTCTCCATGAAACATGCGCCAGATGTCGCCTTGTTTGTAAGCAACATCTTGCTCTTCCTTCCAGACAGTGTGAGAAGCTGGCCTGACGGATGAGTTTGGCAATGCGGGAGGATTCGTCTTGCCGTGCGTTCGCGCCTGGGGGGATTGTGTCCGACTCGGAGCTCGAGGCGTGTTACGTGCTTCTGTAGCACTTTTTGGTTCCTTTTTCTGAACCTGGTCTTTCTTTTTCAAGAGCGTGGGAACTTTCGTGTCGCGTACCTTGACCTTTACATTCAATGCGAGTGAGTTATTGTCTATCGTCACCGCCTGGCCCATCAGGTCTTTGAAGGACACTTTCTTTCCTGTTGTGCTTGCAGCACCTGGAGAATCGCGTGCCGGTGTTTTCTGCTCCTTACTCGCTGCAACGTCCTTCCTTTGCCCATTCTTCTCTTTTAGCTCAGCTTCCTTTTGCTCTTTATGCTTGGCAAGGTCAGCTTGCTTCCGTGCCAAAAGTCCCGCAACACTTTGCATCTAAGCCTTGCCACTTGTCCACCTCCTCCTACCTCTACCTAATCTCACGCGTCACTCGTGTCGCTCATGGCCTCGTCTAGTTTTGCCTAATCCGGCGGTGACGCACTTCCCTGAGGTGTCAATAGAGTCGTCTAAACCACCTAATTCGGAGATATCCCAAGAGCTCATCCCTTTGCGATAGACGCACCGCAGACCCTCTACAAAGATATCTAAGCAGACAAAGATTTCTACGATGAATCGCAGCTTGAGTCTTCGTCACTCAAAGAACAACGGAATGGCTGGGAGCGGGCATGCCGGAAGTGGTGGAAGCGGGGTACCTGGTGGCAACTCCTCCAAGTTCAGCTTCAACAGCCTGCGCAGCTCGTCTCACAGCCAACCCGACCTCTCTCGGAGACTTTTCAAGCTTATTAAAAGCGAGAACAACGTCATCAACGCCTACACCAACGCGGGGCGAGAGCGTCAGAGCATTGCGTCGCAGCTGAGTGATTGGGGCCAGGAGACCAACGATGATGCCGTCGATGATATCTCCGACAAGCTGGGTGTCATTATGTCCGAGATCGGAGAGTCGGAAGAGCAGTTTGCTCACGAACTCGAAGATTACCGCCTCATTCTGAAGCATATTCGAAATACCGAAAAGTCCGTGCAACCAAGTCGCGATCACAAGCAGAAACTCACGGATCAAATTGGACAGCTGAAATACAAGGAGCCTACGAGTGCCAAGCTTGCCAGTCTAGAGCAAGAGCTTGTGCGTGCAGAAGCAGAGAGTCTTGTCGCTGAAGCGCAACTAACAAATGTTACGCGTCAGAAGCTAAAGGAAGCCTACGATCAGCACTTTATGGCTCACATTGCGCGTGCGGAGAAGCAGATTATCTTGGCGAAATATGGACGCAAGATGCTTGGACTACTCGACGACACACCCGTCGTACCCGGGGACAAGCGCGAGTCCTTTGCGCAAGCGACTGAGGCACGTGATCTGCTTCACGATATTGAACGTGAGCTCAGCGAGTTCCAGCTCGACCTTGACCCTGTAGAGACGACCAAGCTCGAGGTCAATCTCATGCCATCCAACGCCGAGTCTGAGCCGATGGGAAATGATGTTGGAGACACAAACATGACTGAGACTACAACCGAGCCGAGCACGATGCCCACCAATTCAACATCACAGCCAAACGCTGCTGGTATATCTACTGCAGGTCCGTTAGCTTCTTAGTTTGGATGACAAAATATGGAGTTGGAGGAAGAAGTCCTTAATACCATTTGTCTTAGTTAATTAATTTCACAGCGTAAATCTTTCTATCTCTAATTCTAAACCCATAATCAATGACCTATGTTACATGCCGTTCTGCCTAGCCGCCAGCTTTTTCCCGAGCTCAAAGAAGGAAATCATAACGGCGCACGCGGGTGCGACTTTGAGGACGCGGGGTACGACTCCACGGAAGAGACCTTTTACTCCACTCTCCGCATGCGCTAGCTGCAAGACCCGGAGCATTGATACGTTGCGATGTGCCACCTGTTGCCGTGTTTTCGCCACGTCAAAAGGTTGCGTGAGAATCGATGCGGCGCCACCAGATACCGCCCCTGCAAGAAAGGAATGCCAGAAGGTATCCACACTCGAGGTTGCTGGACTCATAGAAGATGGTGATACACGTGTCAGAGACTTCTTGGTCTGTTCGTAGGAGAGCCAATAGATGGAGGAAAAGGGAACGTCTCGCCATAGGGTAGGCATCAGGCCTCTCCACAGCGAAGCCAAACCATCTGTGCGTAGGGTGAATCTCATGTCGACCAGTGTATCTCCAAATGCATGCTTTGACCGAGCGACGGCCTGCAATTTCGTGCGGAAGAGCTCGAGCGGTGAGATAATCGTGGCAGCAAGGGAGCGTGCAAGCCCACCTACAAGCAGCGGTGCCACCACAGGGTCGGATATAGGAAGAGAGGAGCGAAGATAGTCGTAGCCAGTGAAGTAGATTACATTCGCCGGCACAGCCATGGCCAGTGTCGGAGATAGGCCCCTCCACAGAGCCAAAACACCATCATACTTTGCAATCTTCACCAGACCCTCCCACGTTCCGCGAAACTGACGTTTGCTTAGCTCCTCAGCCACACATGTCTGCGATGACGACCCGGATGACGTGGGGGATGGTGTAGCCAAGCAGACTTCGCTGTTGTTTGGAACCCAGAATGTTTCCTTGCAGCATGCATCCACTCCTAGTTCAGGAGAGACGCCGACGCCCCTGACGGATGCATTCCTGACGGGCCCCGCCTCGTACACCGGCTGTGCCTGCAGCCTCGTCTTGACCACGTCCAACGGCGTCACCAGCAGAGACGTCACCACGCTTCCACTGCAGGCCGCCAGCATCCGCTGCACAAACGTGATATCGCTGGTGCTCGTGGTGTTGACTGCATTTCTGCCATTTTCGACGCCAGCACTAGTTGCCACCGAGCTCATGGAGAGGCTCGCTGGGCTGACGTTCGTCAATCCCGTCAGTTGTTTGACAGATCTGATACCCCTTCAATTCTATCGACAGTGAATGAGCAAAGCGTAGAGGAGAGAATGCGGGCTTTGCAGTTGCAGTAGGCTGTTAATGACTGATGACCTGCGACAGTTCCGGGAGGAGTGGCGGAAGGAAGTTCAGTCAAGGCAGGATGAAGGTGTTGGGGAAGCAGGCAGCTCGCGAGCAGGCAAAGGTAAAGAGCAAGATGAAGCAGAAGAGAGACACACACTCTCAAAGTCGCGTCTGGAAATCGTAGAAGCCACGAAAGCCGAGTTCGGGAGGACGGAGCTAAAGCAGCCAAAGTCGGCCTTGGACGATTATGAGGATGCGGTGGAGAAGGAACGGAGCGGGTTTCTCTCCGAGGCTCTCATTCTCTACCGCCAGGCATTCAAAAAGGACGATGGGGTCGATCGTCTGTATCGCCAGAGGTATTTTCCGCCCCAGCAATCCTCCAGGTCCAGAGGAGAGGAGAATGGTATGACTGCACGGGCTACGGAAGCAGCCATCAGATTTCCGTTGCAGGTGAGCTCACACGGCCACAATGATGACACGGTCGAGTCGCTCAGCAAGTTGCTCGACCGGCTGGAGATTGCATGCGAAGTAGAAGAGCAACCATCCCCTATATGCAGAGTTCCCGAGGAGATATTGGAGGTCATGCTTATGCACTCTGCTGTCTACTACGACATGCGAGCGTTCATCAATTTCACATTTACGTGCAAGAAATTGTACGTGCTCGGGCATTCGTCGCGGCTGATATGGCGGTCCGTGTGCATACCCGCATATCGGGAAATGGCCTATTCTCAGCCTCCCGAGGAGTCAGATGTTGTACAAGAGTGGCATGGGAAGTGGAGGACTATGTATATTGAGCGTCCGCGCATACGGTTTCATGGCGTCTACATCTCGTCATGCTGGTACTGCAGGCCTGGAGCTGCAGACTCATGGAATACTCCAATCCATATGGTTACCTACTACCGATACATTCGATTCTATCCGGATGGCACGTGCTTGACCTTGCTTTCCAATACTGCTCCTGCCGAAATAGTACCAGTCTTATTTCCCTGGTCGTCCAAGCCACGATTGTCTAGAGGCACATGGAAGATGACATTGGACGGCCATATCTCTATTGAAAGCGAGGCTCCGGTAGCCAAATACAAATTCAAGTTGGAGCTGCAGATCAAATCAACCTCCCGAGGCAGACACAACAAATTTGTGTGGGAGAACTTCGCCAGCGTCAATATCTACACGGACGACGTGTTTGACTTCAGCTTGCGGACAGAGAAGAGCTTTTTCTTTTCGCCTGTACGATCGTATGGTAAACAAATATATCCTAGCTCTGGTTGATTTTTTGTGCGTATGACCTCGATGTAATTCTCTCCATGTCGTCCGCGGTGGAAGCCCGTCGGGAAATCGTTTTCGGCTCGGTGTTCCCCAGAGCACCTGAAGTGGAGCTGCACGGGTCACTCAAGCAATCATGGGGGATTGCAGTGGCTTGGCTGGCTCCAAGCCGGGCAGTTCTCAAACCGGATGCGAGGCTGATTGACGCCTTGTCAGATTTATCGAATCACGACAAGCAAGGGAGGTTAATTGAATGGTTCCTTTCTTCCATCCAGACTCATTTCTTCAAAAAGCTTTTGCCGGAGATCAAGCAGGCGGAGCAGGACCGTGGTGTTCTCGAGGATGTCGTGGCCCTACTGACTACATACTATGAGACATCCCTGCGAAAGCTGACTACAATCGAAGCCAACCAGGCTACCATTCGGCAATTCCAACGAGACTTTCACGCTCTGACAAACTATGCTTTACAAACTTCCTTCTGGGCGAAGAAGCTGGAGGCACTATTCCACAGGCATGTTCTCGTTTCACCACATTCGTCTTCCTCTCTTCAGTCACTCTCCATTGACTTCCGAAAGACCTGTTCGCGATTTAACACGATTGGGCTTGGGGTGATTGCAGAAAAAATGTTTGCGGAGGTCCTGGTGGCCAAGATTACTACGCACGTTCGCAAGGTGTACTCCAATAAATGGGAGACATCCGTGTTGGAGGATATAAGGCGGTGGGTAAGCAACATGGTTTGTATGCAGGTTGAAGAAGTGCTCAGTGAGATGAATGAAGATTGGTCCGTGCTGCTGGTTGACGTTGCTGTCTCTGCTTTATGCTCTCTGCGTATTGAGGAGCTCTTCGACATCATTGTAGACTTCCCTGCCTCTATACCAGCACTTAGTGATCTGACAATGTGCCTCAAGGGTCCTCAGCAACGAGCAAAGGTTATTCAAGGCTACGAAAATGCATGTACCAAGCGATTACTCCACCCTGGTGCTGATACGTCAGACATCATCGTTCAATACATGTCGACAATCCAAGCTTTTCTCATCTTAGATCCGAAATCAATACTCCTGGATCGAGTTGCGAGACCCATACGCAGGTATCTTCGAGAGCGAGAAGATACCATATCCTGTGTGATAAGTGGTCTGGCTGGTCAGGAAGATTCGCCGCTTGTCGACTTGAATGAGGAACTGGAACGATCTAGGTTTCAGTATGGCGCAAAGCACCTGGATGGCGGCGAAGACGATTTTGATGACCCATTATGGACGCCCGACCCAATGGATGCACCTGAAGACTCTCACAAGACACGATCAAGTGCAGCAGGCGATATTATTGGCTCACTCATTTCTTTATACGATAGCAGGGATTTATTTGTCAAGGAAATACAAAAGTTAATTGCAAATCGATTGCTAGCTCCGTCCGTCGTGTTTGAGGATATACAGCGCGAGATTCGAAATGTGGAATTGCTGAAATTGCGATTTGGTGACTCAGACTTACAAATGTGTGATGTTATGCTCCGTGATATGATCGACTCTCAGCGAATTGATGTTGCAGTTCATGCTGTAACGAGTAAAGAGGTGTCCAATGCAGTGGGAACAAACTTGCACTCTTTCGTGTTGTCGAAACTGTTCTGGCCAACCTTTCGAAATGAGGGCTTGAAATTGCCAGAGGAGGTAATGAGCGAGCTAGATCGGTTTGCCAATGGATTTAACCAAGTACGTTCAACCCGGACTCTAACATTCCTGCCTCATCTAGGCCATGTTGATGTTGAACTGAGCTTGGAAGATCGTGTTATTGAGGTGAGAGTGACACCAGCACAGGCGTGCCTCGTGTTTAAATTCCAAGAGCGTCCCTTCTGGTCATTAGACACACTATCCCAAGAACTTGAGCGATCGCAAGCTGATCTTCGCCGAGATGCATTGTATTGGATATCACAGGGGGTCCTCACCGAACACGTCGATGGGTATCTACTCCTGGAGCGTGATCAAGGGCATCGACGGAATGTAGCTCCTATGGAAAGTACAGCCGGAGCGATCGAGACAAAAGAAGAAGGAGAAGCCGAGGAAATGCGCGTGTACTGGAGTTTTGTTGTGGGCATGCTCACGAATCTTGGGTCCTTGCCTCTGGAACGTGTACAGGGCATGTTGAAGACATTTGTACCAACAGGTTACAATAAGACGCAAGAGCAGCTGCACGATTTTTTGCAGCTCATGATTGAAGAAGAGGCATTGGAGTTCATAGGCGGCATGTATAGATTAAAATTGTAAAGTCATCGTCGTGGCGTCTAAATGACGTGGTGTTGAGGCGGTGCATGAGGCCGTGGTTGACGTCACAGGGGAAAATCATAACATCATCGCCAAGCCAAGTCAACCCGAATTAAACCAAACCGAACTACATCGAAGCACAACCTCCTGTATACTTCACGATGTATTTACCAACGGCAATTTTGGAGAAGCGACAGTTTGGATATGGATATGGATATGGAGGTGGAGGTAGAGGATACGGCACCTCTCCTTGGAATTCGTATGGGCGGTGGATTCTGCTAGGGGGGGTCATTCTTCTCGCTGCTTTTGTCTGCTGTCTCTACAGTTGCATGCGGTCGCGGAAGCGTGTGAATCACGGACAAAAACCGCTGCCGTACACTGCCTGGATGGTTCCAAACAGTCAGTACCCACAGCAGTCAGGAGCGTATAATGGTGGCGACAATACCAACAACTACGGAAGCTCTGGATACGGATACAACCAGTCCTATCCAATGCAGTCGACAAACAGCGGCACGGCAGCACCCGGTCAAGGCGACTATGTGGACTACACGCAGCAATACCAGCCACCAGCAGGCCCTCCTCCATCAACTGCCTACCCGACCATGCCGACTGCGGCGAAGAAGAACTGATCTTTCACCAATCATAGAAAGTGAGATGGCAATTTAGGACCCTCGGTAATGTATAGTAGTATAAACAGACGCTTGGTTGGGCTAATTTTCTTTCTTCATCCGGCGCTTCCTTCCCCTTTCTCCCAAAATAGGTGTCCTCAGCCATCCCCCAAATGAGTGCGCCACGGGAAATGTAAAAATAGATCGGCCAGTGGGGTAAAGAAGCATTTCGTGTTAGTTCCACTTGGCCTGACCAGTGGACACTATTCGTCTTGCATTTATTACTTTTTACACTGTCGTCGCACGCGTCGCTCTTCTACTCTTAAGTGAAGAAGGACAATGCACGTCTATCGAAGTCTCGGAGCGGATCTCTCACAGGCAAAGTCGACCCTCAGCTCATGGGACTCATGCATGAATGAAAAGGTCTGCAAGATTGGGGTAATTGTCGGTATCGTCGTCGGTTCACTCATTGTCCTGTCAATCCTCTTTTGTCTCTTCAACTGCTGCTTTGGATGCATTCGATGCTGTCTCTGCCTGTCATGTTGCTCAGGCTGTCCGGGAGCCTCTCGTCACACAAGCTCGCCTTCGTATCCTAGATATGCGCAGCCGCCTACGTACGGGTATCAGCCTGCACCACAATACCCCAACTATTCCAGCCAATACAATCCTGGGTACAACAAGGATGGACTGCCGGCCATGCCAAGCTGGTCAAGTGCTACGCGCAAGACGCCCGAGGACACGTCCGATGAGATTGAAATGGAGGGTAATCGGATGGATCGGTCCTACTCCCCACAATACCCGTCACGCAATCGCTACGTCCAGCCGCAGCAGCAGCGGCAGCAGCAGCCCTATCGGAGCACGCAGACTCCCTATCCTGCCGACCCATATATATAGTAGACAATATGGTGTAATACATGATGATTGTAAATGGTTCATCCATTTGTCGTTTATTGATCAAGCCATGAATATCGCGCCTCAGCAGAGGCCCCAGCCCAGCCACTATGCATCACCCCGTCAGCAGGCCATGACTCCGCAACAACAGCAGCAGCAGCAGCAGCAGCAACAACAATCTCAAAAGATGAACCGATCTCTGCAGGAACAAGGCGGACTCGGCGATGAGTTCGACACCCTGACGCCCCGAGATATATCGGTGGCACGCTACATCAGAGGGCATGAATGGATGGAAGAAATCCTCGGCTCGGCCTACCCGACCTCCAAGATCATCCGACCCGATCTTGGACTCGACGAGTTTCGTAGAGAAGACTTGACAAAGAGGGTAGAGAGCGAGAAGAGCGAGCTGCAACACATGCAGGAGCGGCAGGCAAAGAGCCTAGACTCCCTCAAAACAGGACAGTCTGCCGCTTTCAAGGAGGCGGACGCTGAGCTTCTGGCGGGCGGGGACCCAGCCGCAGTGCAGGCAAAGCTGGAAGGAAGACTAGGCGGCCAGGTAAGGCCGTTCAAGCTCTTTGTCAAGAAGGAAATAACGGTAGAGGGCGATGGCTTATCAGAGAGTCTCTTTTAAACCCAATGTACATTACAGAAATCCTATCTTTCCTGATTCGCTCCTTCATCGCTTCGCCTCCAAGGTAGCAATGTGCTCCTCCAATCGCCTCACGCTTGAGTGTACACTCTCAATGTCCACAAAGAGCAGCTCGCTTGATTTCTGGAACTCATTAGATAGGTAGACATAGCTTGCAACTCCTGCTGATGCGAAACCAAATAAGAAGCCTGTGATTCCTCCGCGGAACGCACCAATTGGCCTTTGAACTCGAGGTGCAACAGGCGTCACGGGCACAGCTGTCGTTGTCTGGAGCCTGGCCCAGCTCTTTGACGCTTGTTTCGAGGAGACTTGGGAGGCTCGTTGTAGCGATCGAAGCATTGTGTGGAGGGGAAACAAATGGAATCAAACAACTACACGGCATAGGAATGGCTGGATAGGTCCCTATGTACTAGGGCATTCCCCTAACTTCATGCATGGACTGGAAACCAACCAAACCAGTACCTTGCCTTTATCTTTGCCCCCTAATCAGCACAGTCCCGACATAGTCTGTATAATATATGATATATCTATGCAGTGTGCCTATTTCTTACTTGAATCGAGTTTCAGACCAGTGTTATCTTCCACAAATTTACGAGTGTCCTTCACCGCTCCATCGATCGTGCGTCTGCTCTCTTCAATGGTCGTGCTCGTTGTCTCAACTGCTTCGCGAACTCCGTCACGGATGGCTGCATGTGTCTGGGCAACCTGGGGCACTCGCTGCTCGTAACGCCATACCAAACCTCCCAAATTGTGGGAAATCTCAGGCAAAAAGTAGTTCAGAGCTGCAATACCCACGGCCACAGGCGTAACGAGCCTTATGGGAAAGGAACGGTTCCTGACCATGATAGAACTGGCCATGGCAGATACGCCAGTGTATATGGTCCCTTCAAGGACTCTCTCATCGCCTTTGGGTTCTAAGGATGCAATGGTGGAAGTGGCTGCACGCTCGAAATGAAAGTAGCCATCCAAGAGGCTGTCTATCTCGTGGCCGGCGTAGTGTGCGTGAACAGCAAGCCATTCCCTCCCCGACCTGATCCTTGATTCGAGCTGATGATACCGGTCAAATACAACCTCCTGCTGCCCGCTCTGTCTCTCTTGTGTATCGTATATGGGCTTCCTCACCTTACTTTCAGCATAGAGAGGAGATGCGTGCAGGGCAATCCCAGCTGATATTGCGCACAGTCCTCCAAAGGCAGTGCGCGTGGCGGTGTTCATCGATCCTACACCGCCAAAATAAAACGAATGAAATCGAGATTTGGTGACGAATGATACGACTAATCTCGGCGTATATCTTCGCCGCCGTTGTCAACAACGTATGTAGTGGGCTGTTTTAGAGTCTTTGTCATTTGATTCGCTCGACGTAGTCGTATCAGATGATCATTGACCCCGCAGGTTCGAGCACATATAAGCGTGATGCTTACATTCGCCTGGCTTGATAAGGCGAATAAGGCGAATAAGGCGAATGTAGATAGATTGTCGGCAATAACTATTATGCGATTGACAGCCCCGCCAAGGCGAAGGCTGGCGTGGAGTGCTCATGAGGCGTATAAAGGCTGCCAGGAGCTCTTACTTCTGAACCTTTTGGCTCACACTACAGCATGGGTCTATCACGTCACGTATTGATCAGCTTGCTCTTCTTTGTTGCATCTGCTTTCGCACTTCCACTTGAGTCCTCGACATAAATTGGTGCGTCGCTGTGCAGACGAGACCAAACGCCAAGTCCTTCCGGGATTGTTTCGATTACTGTCAATTCTGCTAGAGAGACCGTAAGGGTCCTCCAGACCCCAACAGAGCCGCCAGTGAGTGGAACTGCTGTCACTACGCTGGAAGGTCACGGTGCTCCAACAACATGGACTCCAACAACATGGACTCCAACACAGCCTACCTCCGTGCAAAGCACTTTGTGCGAGAAGAATGGAATCAATTTTTCGAAAATACGATTGATCAAGTTGATGGCGGCTGGCGTGGCTTGCGCTATTCCAATCTAGCAATTGTGGACGCACCCCGCAGCTATCAATTTTTCAATGGGGCAGATGCTAAGAATTACCTCGACGCTGGCGTTTGACATGGGCACTTGCTTACGCGGCTGGATTGGGTGGAAGTCATTAAATTGTCACCCAGTTTCTTTTTTCTTAAACACTTCGGGAACGGTGACTTTTCAATGAGGCAGTGTAAAATGATAGTATGATTTATGGTAATCCCATCTTTTTAGCATGCTTCCTGAAGTGAATCTTTTCTCTATAGGATCGTAAATACATTCGAGGCCGCTAAGAGAGTGCTCATAAATCCAAGTAAACTTTTCTCTTTCTGGACGTAAACAGCCTCTTCTCTTACTTGGTGGAGCAGATTACGGAACTTACCGCATGACACAGCTCCAGCGTTAATTTAGTCGCGGTAACGCTCAACGGGCGTGGCTGGCGGGTAGCACCCCACGCCATTTAATTTAATTCTCCGATTGGTCAGAATTCAGAATCGCATCAACAACTCACCACCTTTCCAACCTCGTCCGTTACTTCATAAATGGTGTATATTAATCCCTGTTCTTTGCTGTAGGTGCCCCGTAATCCTCGCCCATGAAGACCCCTCATCCTGCGCTTGTGCTCCTTGGAGCGACTGTTGCGATTGCTTCACCTGTCTTTTTGGCAACGCTAGCCAACTCATCCTCGGCTGCAGGCTCAGACGTCGTCGTCAAACACATTATTGCTGACGTCGCATCTGTCAGTGTCAATGCAAACTCAGAAACTGTCCAGATCCTGGCAGCTCCCTCCGTCGCGCCGGCTTCCGGATCCTACATTACAGATTTAGAACTCAACGGCGCACCGACCATCCCGCCAACGCCTACGAACCCTACAACTATCACCACCGCATTTGCTCAGACGATCAATGTCGAGTCTATCGAGCTCTCCTTCAGCGCCCAACCCGCAGAATCATACCCGCTCACGTATACATCGCCGTCATCATCGACCACGTCGGCTCCACAAACTCCCAGATCGACATCGTTTTCGACGTCCTCTACTTCGACCTCGAGGTTTAATTCGACTACTACTTCACCTACAATCTCATCCTCGGCATCCAGCTCGCTTGCGTCACCTTCGTCATCGTCCGTCACCTCTTCTCTTACAACTCCAACATCGGCTTCAGTCTCTTTGTCGAGCTCAGATACTGCTTCTCCTACTCCTTCACCTACTGGTGGAAGCGATATATTTTCTCAGCCAATTGACACAAGCGCTCCTCTATCTATCTTCACGCGGCAACCAAAGCATCCACTTCAACCCCTGTCCATTAACGCAAACGATCTTAGCCTGCCCATTGAAACCAACAAATTCTACGCCAATCTATTCCTCGGCACGCAGGCCAATATGATGTGGACGCATCCGTACGGCATTTGGTGGGATCAGGCGAATCATGGATTTGGAGTTTCTCAGGTGGACCGATCTCAATTAGCATTTGGACCCCAAAATACGCTGGCGCCATCGGGTACCGACTCTTCTTTCAACAATCCCATTCTCATAAAGTCTGTTGGGTTCTCAGCAGCTGAATTCGATAGCAGCACTGCTTTATCATTGGACACTCTGGAGATGTTTTCAATCAACGCCAATCTTGTCAACTCTGATGGATCGATGATCACACTTCCAACAGTCCAAGGCCAGGCGTTTGTTACAGCCATTTACAAGAGCCTGACACCAATTATTCAGACCAATGTCTTTTGGAAAACGGTCACTACATCAACTCCACCACGCAGTGGTGTTGTCAAGTACAAGCTCGATTTAGAAGACGGTAATTCATGGTTAATATATGGAATTGCCGCCAGTGGGTCTGCCGCATTGGAATTAAAAGTGTCCGCTAATGACGCGCTTACTGGATCCAGCCCCTTTAGTGGAATCATCCAGATCGCCAAGATCCCTCAGAACAATTTAAATGCCGAAAGCATTTATGACTCTCATGCTGGCACATATGCAACTACTGCTACCCTATCTGGAACAGCAAGTGGATCAGTGGGATCTTATTCAATTACTTATAACACCGCTGGCTCTTCCCCTGATGGTTTGCTGATGTTTGCTCTTCCACATCATCAAGCCTCTTGGACCAGCTCAACTTCACAGAATGCAGTGGACATTGAGCTTACTGCGACTACCAAAGGTATGATGAAGGCGTATAGCAGCAGCACGCTTTCTTTAGAGGAAGATTCTATGCCTACAGAGGTCAGTTGGTTGCCCTGGATAGTTTCTGGAAATGTATCGACCTACTCAAAAGCAGCATTACAAAGTATCGCAACTGCTGCAAATGGGGAGCTTCAACAAGACATGTCCCAACAATCTGACTCCAATTCCATGTACTATGCTGGAAAGACGCTAGCTAAATTTGCCTACATCTGCCTCGCCATTAACGACATTGTTCAGGATCAATCTGTCGCTTCCCAATGTGTGCAAAGCCTCGAGGCAGCCTACAGCCGTTTCACAGACAATCAACAAATCTTTCCTTTGAATTACGACGAAACCTACAAGGGCCTACTATCATCTGCCAGCTATACTACTGGAGACAGTGGAGCAGATTTTGGGAATACTTACTACAACGACCATCATTTTCACTATGGTTACTTCATATCGGCGGCAGCAATCATCAGCCACATTGATCCTACCTGGCTGCCTAAGAACAAAGACTACGTCAACACGATGGTCCGGGATGTTGCAAATCCCTCAAAATTGGACACATTCTTTCCAGTATCTCGC
>JAABUO010000852.1_pt1 | contig 46874 bp, 40 predicted proteins | sample 5559291 | NCBI WGS metagenome assembly JAABUO01 (sample SAMN10711878, study PRJNA513372) | rock metagenome | isolation source: Antarctica rocks | place: Antarctica: Victoria Land, Finger Mt sud
ATTGCCGTGCCGGGACGGGAAAGGGAGCAGGGCCGCTTTAGGGGGAGCAGCTAGGGAGCACAAGGGAGCAGCGAGGGAGCAACGAGGGAGCAGTGAGGGAGCAAGAAGGAGCATGGGGGAGCACCGGGGGAGCACCGGGGGAGCAAGAAGGCTTAGCAAGGGAGCAATGGCTCTGGCGCCAGCCCTTCGTGCTAGGGGGGGTAGGACAACGGGAGCCTTATTTGGCTGCTCACGCTTTATGTAGCGTTCTTCAACGGTATCGCCCAGCTTAGCCCGCTGCCTGCTAAAGTTCCTCTATTGCACCGGCACTTAGCCTTCTCCAAAACATCCGGTTTATACGTCTCGATGTCGCAGCTCATTCTCAAATTTGGCTCCTTTATGAAGGAGGCTGGCCTTTTTCGCAAAGCATTCTTGGCAAAATTCAATTAGCAAAAATTAAATGTTTCTTAACCCGAATATGTACGGCCAAAGGTTCTTCTCCTAATCTATTCTAGCAAGTGACTTCGCCGCTTTTTGGGTGAGCAGCATCACGTGCACTCACCCCGGCTCACCCGGCCGAGGTGAGGCGGGGTGAGCGTATCTCAAAAAGGTCCCTAGGGACCCAAAAATATATACTACTTCTCCTCGAGAATCGTCAAGTTTTAACGATACTATGATCTAAGGTAATACTACGATACCGCAGTGCCTGATAGCGCTGTACTAGTCAGCTCGGCGTATTTATAGGGCAGCGCGTCGCCCCTTAAGCGATAACTATTATACTCTCTTTGCCTTATCTTCCTTCTAATAGTTCGATTTGCACCACCAAAGGTATTCTTCACGCAGACCTCTCACCAGCTCTCGTAGCATTTCGCTGCGAGCAATAGGCTGCAAGCGCAAGACTCCAGCCGACCGAGCTGAACACGCTTGAGAAAACGATTACCACGACGATGATGCTTTCGCTGATGACGCCGAGAGCCTTTAAACCTTTAAGAGATGGCAGCGAAAGCGTATATATAAGCCTAAAAGCATAGGCCGTAAGCGAGGGTAATGTGCGCTGGCATTACCTCGCTTGTTAGCGATCATATCCTTATACCCTGCTCATACCACGGATATTGGGGGTCAATCCGTTTATAAGACCAAGCGCCGGGCTCGTAGAAGCGTCCTTCGCGATCTGCAACTTCTACACGTTAGGCTGGTCGTCTTTCGTGTCGTCGTTATAATCTATGAAACATCCATACGATATTGGCTGTTGGAATGTACATCGATATTACTCGAGTTGCATTAGTGAATGTACTCGGGAAAGCGTTAACAAAACTTCGATCTGCTGATAAAGCTTTAGAAACAGTAGTCAAATCAATATTCGCTTTTTCACTAGACTTCTTCGCTTTTCGAGGGACATGCTCTTGCGCCGCTTTGTCTGAAGCCATTCGAGCGAATTTCGAGTCATCCTCGAATCTCCTTTCAAGAACATCATCCAGGGAAAGATTAATGAAAGAGTATTCGATGAAGTTCATGACAGTATCATCAGATCTTCCGGTCCTCATGGTAGACCAAGGTTTAGAATCATCGATATCCTGGTTAATCCATTGAAAATCGAGTTGTCCCATGGGAAATACAGGTGTCTCTCCAGCTCCCTGGTCACTACGTTTGCTCCAATTCTTGGATCTAGATGGTGGCGGTACCTTCGGTTTCTTGTTCCCCTGAAGATCGTCGCCTCGCAACAGACGCCAGACAATTTTTAACTCTGTCTTGGCGCCTTCAAATGCACGCCAAAATCCAGATTCAGTCAGTCTAGTATCTGCGCTGCTCATTATTACTTCACAAAGCTTCTGACGATTATTGAGATCGACTCGATTGTTCGCTACTTCATCGATTGCCGTGTCAATGTAGACCCAGGTAAGAATGTTGGTCAATAGGTATATTCTTCGCTGTGAGACACATTGCGTACTCTTTGAATCGTACTCTGAATGTATGTGCGGGATTGTTATGAATGCACTTTTGCATCTTACGGATTGGTCCGGCTCAGTTTTCGGGTCCATGAAGTAAACGAGTCGAGCTTGACCAACATGCTTCAAGTAACCGCTGTATGTTCTTAGATCCCGAGTAAGGTTGAGGATTTAGGAGTACTTAGCTGTTGTTGCCCAAGCGGCTTCGCCCATGAAAACTCGAGTTCATAATCTCAGAAGAAAGATGACCCAACGTCACAAGAATCAAGGGACGTGTCAAATCCAACCAGCGCCTGAGAAACTCCTAGACAAGGATGCATGTGTAAGTACAGATCCGTTATAACGGAAAGGATCAGCATTGATCACCTACTGATGCTACTCAGATGTCCTTGATTGGAGCTGGCGACCAATTAAATAGATTGTTGAATGCGAAAAGTGGCTCCATATGCTTAAAGGTGCATGCTCCATCTCTTTGCTCCCAATTCATGAGATGTTCTAACATGTCTCTGATAAAATTTGCGGACTTGCTCTGTCCTTCGAAAAATCCTAGTCCTTTATTGAAGCTTATGCTAGAGACCGCTAGACCACAGAAAGCAAAGGTGTTCTGTCCATTGATGACTTGTGTAGTACCCTGATGACACAAAGCATCCAGATACCTTGCATTAACCGTTATTGTCTTGTTCCTGTATATTGAGCCTGAAGTCTCGATCCAATTTGTAATCTCCTGGAAAAATGTACGAACTGAATCGCGCATTCTAGAAGAACATGGGTGCAGGAGCGTCTGGGCTTTAGTGACTGTTGATGTTCGACACTTGTAGAAAAGGCTCTCATCCTTAATTGGCGGCATAAAATCGATCGAATTGCTCCCGTACTGCTGATTAAGAAGCGCGTACGGTTTGAAAAAGCATACGAAGAATCGTTCATATTTGTCTCCAATGAAAGTCCAGCTTATGGCTGCCTTTTGTCGAAAGCCATTTTATCATCGAGTCGCTCAATGAATATGAACATCCGTTTGCATAGACTTGATGGTGGACGGAGTTTAAGGTGGACAGGAAAAGGCGGAAGAACAACGAGCCTCTACCCTTTTGCAAGTCTTCGTGAAATCGTTGGTATGGACTGCTCGGATGCGCCGTCTTGCTAATGTAACGGATGGTAATGACTTGACCGGGCCTTGCTATGCGGCAGACATTCGTCCAATGTTGCGTTCGCTTAGAGAAAAAATTTTGTTCTGCCAAGCGGGCAAGAATATCCTGTAGTTGCTCGCGAGTCATTGGTCAAGACCGGTAGTAGCAAATCGTTGCATATTTGATCCGGGGATCGCTTTTTAGAGATGGCTTACATCTCAGTATACTCTGCAAGTCAGAGTCTGGAACTAGGAGTGGCTCTTTCATGAATGAATTGAATATACGGAGGTGGTCTTCCGTATTTGTTTCACTAGGCAAGAAGGCTTGCAGATGCCGAGTGGTGAAACCTCGCACATTAACACTCTGCATCCGGAGTTCCGACCGTACTTGCCGCAGGATTATGTGTGACAACTCCTCAGCAGAAGTAGCATTGGTGTATTCCACTGTTTCTACGGCTGAGGCGCTCCTCGGTCGGCGGAAGGTGATTGGGATTTGTGTGGGATTTTCCGGAAGACTCGAAGAGCGTCTGCGTCGAGAAACCATTTTATTTTAGTATCAATGATGGAAGATTTGAGGAGGAAGCGGAATCTTGAGATAACAAGAGTGGTAACTTTGTGTTACAACTCGGAGAGTGTAGAGGATAGAGGATAGAGGATAGGGGAGTATAAAAAGCTAACTTGAAATAAGCTAAAGATGGGCCTACCAGCACGAGTGATGATATTCATAACTCTTCCTCTACCAGAGGCCTGGGATAGAAGAACCATTCACGAAGATAGGAAGGGAACAAACAAATTCACTTTGGCTCAGGAAAAACTTCACTGAAATAGAGCAGTGATGTAACGAGGACCTTAAACATTGCCTCTGCGCGATACCGTTTTGCAAGCACAAGCTATGCAATTCCGTTTGCGATGTTGACATACCAGATTCGCACTAGGTTTCTTTACCGTGTTCCAAAAAATGTCCTTAACACAAGCCAACAGAGTGCATGCATGTTTACTTGAGCCTCAGCAAAATGGTCATTCGACTTCAACTTTAACAAGATTCTCTCTAATCCAGTGTGTCCATATCTTTACATATCTCATCACCCTTCGTCTTCTCATTTCGATAATAGACTAGCAGGACGAAAGCAATTCTTGGGGCCTTGAAAGGCTTCATATTTACTCATTTCTTGCCTTTCTCCTATAATTATGATCGTGTATGTCTGTAGTGATGTAAGGACTTGAGAGCTTGTACCCATGCGAATATATCGAACTTTGATTACTTGAATTGATGAGAAGTTTAAAGGTCTATAGCAGTGGAAAATTAAAAACGTCGTTCGTTCGGCTTATTTTCCTTTTAAATGTTTCTCCGCCAAATACCTCGAGCAGCTAAGGGCACTAAAAATTTACTTCGTGATTTTCAGAGGTCTCCTCCCTGAATTCCTAACCATTCTCTCCACCGTTGGTCCGCTTTAGCAGATACAGTATGTAGTGCTTTGACCGGGACGTTAAAAATCACTCACTGCACTAACCATGGACAAAAAGTTGAGACGACACCGGCAGGACTCGAACCTGCGCTCCCGAAAGAATTTGATATTCCTGAAATCATGATAAGCCATTCTAATCAAACGCCTTAACCGCTCGGCCACAGTGTCATATGGTGCAATCTTATAAAGTGACTTATATCTACACAGATTGACCCCCATTTGCACCAGACCCCTATTTGCACCAGAAATAGGGAAGGTTTACTGAGATCATTTTTCTAAGGACCTTTAGGGACCGTTTAAGGGGACAGGTTCCTAAAATCGATAGCCTTTCCGCCCTAAAATACCGATCTTAAGGACTTTTAAGGACTATTCAGGGTCCGTTTGAGGGGATTAGTCCTCAAAGTCGGTAGCCTTGATCAGACTTAGTAGATATTAATGGCTATGGGGAATTGCTAGAAGCCAGTTGTCATAGTGTCAAAAAGATCATAGAATGTGCGGCAGAAAGAGAGATTAAAGAGCGAATGAGTCACATACTACCAAGAGGGGCTTGAGGACGTATATCCAGATAACGGATATCAAAATGAAGGAGCGATATGAGTACTAGAATAGAATAGCTGCTAATCGTCCTTGATTTTGAGGATTGGAAACATCCTTAACCTTTACATACATAGAAGACTTCATCAGTACATAATTCTCATAATTTATAGTACAGTACAACTTCATCGTGGACGCCAGCTAGGGTCATCAATGGCTGTGAAACCGTGTCGTGTCATTTGAATATATTGGTCTCCCATTGTTGAACAACATCATCAATTTCGGAAGCGGTGCTTCAGTGATGTAGTTGTACCTTTTTAGAACTTTCATGGTGCAGCAAAGACTATGCGAGTACATCAAAGCTTTGTGTACGACTAAAAGCAGGAGTTCAAAAGATCTAGAGATGTTTTGAAGGGAATTTTTAGTAGTACCGACAAGGTGTTTGTCCGTTTCAAGTTGCTAGGGTAGAATAGCAAGTACGAGCAACAAGGTAACACAAGAAAGCACAAGGGGAGCACGGGGAGTAGGGGGAAGCAGCGAGCAAGTACGAGGAGCAGAGAAGGCGTGTAAGGGAGCAGGCAGCAAGCATAGGGGAGTATAGAGGGACCAGATCGACGAAACGGGCCTTAGCGCAGGAGCAATACAGCGGTGCTACATATTTGAAACTCAAGGATTCTATATATATATATATTATATACACCCCGAACTTAGGATTGGAAATTGCCGTTCCGGGTCGGGAAAGGGAGCAGGGCCGCTTTAGAGGGAGCAGCGAGGGAGCAAGGGGGAGCACCGAGGGAGCAGGGGGGAGCATCGGAGGGAGCAAAGGGGCACAGCACAAGGGAGCCTGAATTGGCAGCCTCGTAGCCGGCTAAAGCTTCTTGCTTTGAAATCAATGACATTCTGTCCGAAATCAGTGCAAAAGGTGACCGTCTGCTAACTCAGGCCTCGCCGCTTTGCTTCCCTGCTAAGACCCGTTTCGTCAATGTGCTCCCTCGTTGCTCCCTCTGTGCTCCCTGGATGCGCTAGTTCAGCGTGATGGGCCGTGTCGGTGCAGCTGTGAGCTCTTCTGTTAAAGACGCACAACAATCAGGCCACCTTTCTATCATGCATCAAATGCGGGACTCAGCATAAGACATCCACCGGACAACTTGACATTGGAGCAAAGTGATACTGTTTGAATCAAATGATCTTTCCTGATACCAGATGGCGGATTCACCGCAGAACAACCTAAGGCTTCATGTGCTTGAGCATTTCAATTTGATTTTCTTTTCACTCTTCTATAATGTCTTCATATGACTAGATGCTTTCTTCCAAAACTTCTTCTCAGCATTTGTACGATACCTCTCTGGCTCGTACTTCAGTATCGCCGGGAAGAACTCTAGCATCAAAGCAAAGCCTACTTTCGGATACACTTTCTCCAGTTCCCGAATAGCACCGCGTACACCAGGCACTTAACTATAAGCCAGCTGCTATCGCCACTTACGGGCAGTATCAGCTACGTCCTCGTCGGAATCTGGAGCGTCTTGTTCTTCGGCCAGTCGAAACTAGGTGCAATAATACCTGGTCGCTGCGTAAGCTTAAGATTGAGAGCGCCAAAATCCCTCTTTACCGCCCTAGCCACGATGTTCTAAATCATGCCTAGAACGCCAATGCCTATGAGAAACCAAGTATATGCCTTTAATCCGGACACGGTAATAAGTAGACATGTCCAGAGGACGGCCAATACACCCAAAAGCTAGGGTATCTCACGTGTCGAATCGGATGTAGCATTCGCTAACGTCTCGAGATCCCAGGTTATGCCGCTGCTATGCAACATCATGACATGTTTGTGGCCATTACCCCGCGTCAAGAAAACCGCCTTGCTCTTTTTCTTGACACTGCTAGGCTTGTTAAGTCTTCGACCAGCCCATTTCTCGGCGTTCCATTGTCGTAGACCGCCAGTGGCAAGAGTAAATGCCGTCCCACTCGCTGTGATGAGGAAAATTCCCCATTCGCCCCACCTCACCCACGGCACAAGCGCTATCCCAAAACTGTGCTACGATCGTTAGCCAGCCCAGTCCCCAAACCTAATCGATCATTGGCTTCCCGGTGTCCTCCACGTCAAAAATGTCGATGCGAAGACTTGACCACATATCTCTAGCAGCTATAGCTTTATGCTCAGGGCCAGGATCCTTTTCCATCTTCATTTCGTAATCGCGGAGTAGCCGCCCGAGTAACCAAGACCGATTGATTCGTGCATAGCCGGTCTCGCAATTGATGACCTTGGAAGGATTGTCAGGCTGGGGCGGCATAAAGCATCTCATCCTCCGAAGCCCAGCACTTCATCAGTACCTATAACATATTTCCCGCCTGGGCCACAATCAGATTTAGAAATAACGCTCTACCAATCCACCGACTGCCCAGACGAAGACCCAGACCACCCCAAAGATCCGGCGGGCAAAATTTTCATGAACATGAATAATATGGTGGGCCCCATCATGCATTCATACACACTTTCTCGGGATCTAAAAGAGGAGGAGCATTTGGGCTTTAGCATGACGGTTGGCGACGATGTCTGTGGGGCGTTCGGACTGACGGCGAGGGACGTTGGGAGGACGGGTAGGGCGTGTCATCGTATGAATGAGGCCGTGACTTGCTTTCGACTGTGGGTTTGAAATGTAGGATTTATTTTTCTTTTATCGACTCAATTGTCGCTGCCTTTGTATTCTTTAGCGTTCCCTAATATGGTGCACATGTTTAGCAATACGTTTCTCGAAAGTTGGATTAGAGAACTTGTCTCGACTCGAATCACTTAGCGCTCACGACCGCTATATCCAGCAATAAACCATATATTTCCCTCACATCTACTTGACCATCTTTGAGCCTATTAGAGGACGCTCGCATCCAAAAGGACCAAAAACCGCACCCTTGCTTCCTTGCGACCTTCCACCATTCTTCAGCGACCAAAAAAAAAAGGCCCTCCCTCTCTATCTTCGCTCTATCAGCGCTTGCCACAAAACTAGTGGCAGTGTCTGTCATACAACTTGGCAATCTTCTGTCGAGCGAGCCGGAAGACAAGTCTAGGATATGTCAATATTCGGGCTCTGTCGTACCTTAATCGTAAGTTGCGTATCTTGCAAGCCAAAGGCCCTAGGCTGGTGAGGTTCTTCACCAAATGATCTCGACGATCAGGCACATTGCCCAGACACCCCTTGACGAGCAAAACTCTCTCCCGGTTACCGCATAATCATCTAGCGACCCGCCAGTAGCTTTTGTCGCTCCTTGGACGCTGGTACTCTCGCTTTTTCCTCAGTCTGCTGAGGAGCAGGGATTGTTCGGGCCACATTGGCGATTTTTAAGACGCCCGAGAGCTCGAGCGATAGAGTCGTATCGCCCACGGCGACGGGAGCGCTACTAGGTCCGGTTCATGGCATATAGATAACGCGTCACAAGAAACTGATGCCGCTTGCTTAGACCAGTGAGAAGAGCGATTAGTCTCTTCGCCTTCATGCTATTGGCAAATCTTCGGAGGTCGCCTTCCCCACCTGCCCACACGGTCGATCTAGAAAGGGATTAACGAACCTCCTCGCGGGACAATGGCATAAAGTAGCCCTCAGAGCCAAGATCTGGTCGCACATCGCTGGCACTATCAGAGTAGAACTCCCATTCTTCGTACGGTTTTGTGACCACAGCGAAAGCAACTTCTTCCATATGCCGTCCGATGTGCCGCCACAGTCCGTTTGACCTGGACCAGTCCCGCACTTGACAAAAAGGGCACTCTTCAAAAGCAAGACGACTTTTCCTGTAGTGGCTGATGGTGGCATGAGCCTTCCAGTAGAGTCTGGACTCGTAGATTTCGAAAGGGGCCTTACAACTGGAGGCGGTACAGATGTAAGGCTGAAGATCCTCGAAAACGTGCTTCCTACAAAAACCATCAGCGGACTCGATAGGACAAGGCCTATACCCACTGCCAGTGGCGTCGACTCCCTCTCAAGAAATCGCAGCCACAAAGGTCACACTGAATCATCTCGTTAGGATCCTGTACTGTGCCATACCCAAGTGGGAACGGAGGGAGCCCACGCGAAGTGCCTTGAAAGTCAGCAGAGGACCCTCTGGAATGCTTATCTTGAAATTTGGGGTATTGATCTTCAGGGTCAAATCCTTTGTATCCATGTAATGAGCTATTCATACTAGATGAACGAGAGTGCATGGAAGAGGGACCCTTCCTAGATTCCGTCCCAGTCCAAAAGTTTCTGCTATCATTGGGTACGAGGGACACATTGCTCAAGTGCGTCAACGATAATTTACGCGGTCGGTCAGGCCGCTCTTGATCGAGGGATGATGTTTTCCTGTCTAGCGTTGGAGCCCATGGCGGAACTGTTTCAGAACATGTATGCTCGAACCGTGTGTTTGGAATCTGATCGACATCGCAAGTGGCGAAATCCTTCGTGAAATCAAACAAAGAGGGCGACACATCTTCTCCACTGCTCTCTACGTCTCCCTTGTGTACCTTCATATGTCTTCGAAGATATCTCACGACGCTAAAACGTCGTTCACAACCAGGATAGTCGCAAGCAAACGCTAAGTTTTTGTCAAAAGGTATCACAGAAAAGGTGCTAGAAACCGACTCACGCTTTTCGCCTGTATGTGAGTACATGTGGATCTGTAGCGAGCGGGGCCTAGAGAATTTTCTGTCACAGATCTTACATCGATGCTTCTTGTTGAGATGCTTTTCGGCTTGTGCGTCTCGCTGACTCTGAAGCCTCTCGGCTCGATCGTGATTAGCTATGGCGAGACGTTTGGCGAGGAATTCAGGTAGCAACGGATATCTGTCCGTTATGTTACGGTAGTAAATTTTCGTATCGAGGTCAAGGTCACTCGGATCAGCAAGACTTGTCGCTTGTGGTGGCTCTGGGGCAGTTGCTATGTGGACATTTCGGAATACCTTTAATTCATCCAACTCTTTGGCTACGGAATCCTTTTCAGAAGAAGCTTTCTCCCGGTCTTGTGTCGAACTGGTCGGTACTGCTAATGGCACGGCGCTCTGATTTAGCCATTTGTCGAGAGGAGACGCTTTGTACATCGCCGTCTCGTAGTTGTAATCCATGTTCTCACTTTTCTTTCGAGCTTTAGCGGGCCGATCGACAGCAGTCTCGAACTCCTCAGCATTTCGGTTTGGTGGTAACCTTGCTAGATAGATCTCTTCGTCCATTTCTACGTCGTCCAAGGGCTTGGGTCTACTGCCATAAAGTTCAAGGTCTTCGAGCGCCTGCTTGCGTGCAACTTCTTCCTCATCTTCTAAAAGTGAGATGTGCTCAAGATTATTGTCAAGTTCACCCGGGTTAGAGAAGAATTTGAGGCGACAGATAGAACTGGCAAGACATTTAGTAAGTCATAGACACGCCTTTCATACAGATAATATACCAGGTTATTATGCCAGAGGAACTGCATTGCTTCAATCCAGTGCCTTGGCAATCAGGCCGCGGACAATGTTCGGACTGCCGCTGAATATGGCGGATGATCATGGACATTGTCATGATTGAACCTTCGCTCACGAAACGGTTCCAATGTTCCTTCCTGATGACAGCCCTTGAGTCGTTATTCATATCGATGATGTGAAACTGGCCGTCTTGGATTTTTTGTTCACCTGGCTTCCCTTTAAATTGAGCGCGCAAAAACCCTTCAAATGGCTCCCATTGACAGAAGAACTCGTATGGTAGTTCCCTGTATTCTCCCAAAGCATTGGTGAAACGAATGTTAGAGGTATGGATGAAAGTCGGGGGGCGAGCTGGCGCTTCATGTATCTTAAGTAAAAGCTGATAGATCTGCCAATTGCTTTGCACAATAGTGCGTAGGAGGTCGCGTACTTCCTGAGGAAAGTTGGAAACGTAAGTCAATATCTGTTCGCCAACGCTTCTAATGCTCATCATCGAATTTGCAGCTTCGTCAATGTTTCGAGAGATTGCATCTAGCTTGTGCTGAGTATTCGCAGCATCCAGTGCAATTTGGTCCTCCAATCGAATGACTTGTTCGTGCACTTTCGATAGGCATGCTCGATGCTCAGCTATTCTAGACATCAGATCATTATGTTCCTGCTTTTGACGGCTCGCCGTCCTAGAGATCGTCTGTCTATCACCCGCGTTAGGTTTGCTAATCTATTGCGAAGTCGAGCTCTTACGAGGTCTGCATAGATAGCAAGAGGTTGATGCTAATCTGCTTCGCAGCAACTAGTGCTCTGAGCTTGTCTACCTCAGCTGTAAATATGACGGCCCATTTCGTCTTACGCCCTACTCGGCGGATTGATGAGCTTTGTTCCCACGGTCCCAACGAAGCCTCATATGCCTCTAATTTCGTTTGAAAGTCTCGTAGAGGTAGTTGGCAGGCAAACGCCATGCCACGGATTGCATTGACATGACCGATATTGTCCCGAAGCGTGGTCTTGAGGCCATTGAGCTCTATGACTGCATCTTGGTATTCTGACGAAGCACCTCCCGTCTCTTTCAAGGCTTTTGTGATCTTTGTGATCAAATCTGTTGCTTTTCTTAGCATGTGCTTCACATTTGTATGATGCGTACGGCCTGACTTACTGATAGCGCTAATAAAGTCCCCTACCGAAAACCCAAATGCGGGCGTCATCATAGATGGATGACGTTCAGACGTTCATCCTATGGTATGGAAAGGTCTTGAGGAGAAGGAAATCTTGACGAAAGTCAGAAGCATGAGGCTGAGTCTGGATGGTATGTCGCAAGGCTGACTCGCGCTACTTTTTACCTTACCACCAAGTACCTCATAGTGCATGACCTACTGCGCGTTCCCGCAGAAGTAGAGATAATGTACTTTTCCTGACCTGATCACAGTAATCCGAAGAACGATTGGTGATAGATTTGGCAAGAAGCAAGGAGAGCTCACTATTTTGGAGAAGCCACTTCTTTCCCAGTCTACCGAGCTGGTCATTCATCTCGACGATATCCGTGGGAGAGCTGGTGGCATCCTCCACTGCTTGGAATTCAATCCCGAGAATCGAGGTTCTTAGATAGGTACGTCAAGGTGTCAAACGGAAGGTTTGGAATGAATGGCATGCTAACTATGTAAGCTACTCTAGGGGGTTTATATACCCAATCCTAACAAAGAAACACAAGCCTAGAAAGGGACACAAAGAGAAGCAGGTTATACAAAGGAAACACCTGCAGTGTTCCTATAGGAACACTGTAGAACGATCTAACAACACTAGAGCGTCTGACACAAGGAATGAGAGCAGTGCATGGAATTTACTCCCATCGAAGCCGGCGCTAGTGACCTACAACCTATGACATGTCATCATAGAGGAACGTCCCAGTATTCTAGCACATGAATGTAGATTCAAAATGAAAAGAACGGTTAAGAATGGTTCAAAGCTAGTTTCATAGATAAATAGATACATATATAAATAATATACACCCCGAACTTAGGACTAAGGGTTGCCATTCCGGGACGGGAAAGGGAGCAGGGCCGCTTTAGAGGGAGCATCGAGGGAGCATCGAGGGAGCAAAAGGGAGCAGCGAGGGAGCAAGGGGGAGCAGCGAGGGAGCAAAGGGGAGTAGAGGGAGAGTACATCGACGAAACGGGCGTTAGCGGGGGAGCAAAGGGGCGGCACCTTAGTCAGCGGGCGGTTACGTGTTAGCCTGGGTTCTGGGATGCTATATATATATTATATACACCCCGAACTTAAGATTGGGAATTGCCTATTTCATTCGGGAAAGGGAGCAGGGCCGCTTTAGATGGAGCAGCGAGGGAGCAACGGGGGAGCACAAAGGAGCTATCGGAGAGCACGGGGGAGCCAGAGGGGAGTAAAAGCCTATATTTGCCCCCCGTTACCAGGGAGGCGCAGTATAGGGAGCCTAAATTGGCTTGCTCTATCCGGCTAAAATTGCTCACCAGTCATCACATATTCAATAACGCTGCCGCCTAGCACAGCCCTTGCCAGGTCCTCCTTTAGCTTTCTGACTCATCCTTTGGCTGTACCGACGCAAGTCTTCAATCTGCCTCTCGTGCCCTTCCCATGACTGGCGTGTTTCTTAGGCATACGGATGGCGCTGTTGGAACGCATCCCGACCGACGGCCTCACTGCAGCATATAATCAGCATCTCCGGAAATACTCAAATTCGGCAATGAAAAAGGAAAAGGCAATAGGAAAAAGGAAGGATAAGTTGAAAGAGAAGAAGAGTCGAAAACCAGAAAATTCTGTTTCGGGATTTATTGCTTAGATCTTGGCTAGCTGCCCCACTTTACGTCTATCTTGTCTTTTTGGTCTTTCTTGTATCTCTTGTATTCTTCGATCACGGTGATTAGGACCATCCAAGTATGTTAAATTTCCTACATGCCCTGCAAAACCTTACCGAGTTCCTCCGCCACCTTGTCCCCGACTTCTTGCGTTGAACTGGTACCTTTAATATCTGGTGTATATACACCCGCCTCGACGGTCCTCTTAACGGCTTCTTCAATGGCTTTTGCTTCATCCTGCAGGTTGAAAGAATATTGCAGCATCATTGCCACCGAGAGAATCATGGCGATTGGGTTGACGATGCCTCTTCCGAATATGTCTGGAGCGCTCCCATGGACAGGCTCGTAAAGTCCCTTACATTTTGACCCTTTTCCATCAGGGATGCCGGCCAAACTTGCACTGGGGAGAAGGCCGAGAGAGCCAACAAGCGCGCTGGCTTCATCTGAAAAGATATCCCCAAAAATGTTCGAGGTGAGCACAATCTGCGAGATGTCAAGACTTGAGTTTGAGTCAGGATGAAGGTCCAAAGACTTACACCATTCAACTTCGTTGGCTCTTTTACAGCCGTCATGCAGGCCGAGTCTATTAATTGGTGATCACAACGGACCTCAGCAAACTCACGGGCCAGCACTTCAGTCACTGTCTTTCTCCACAGGCGAGACGTGGCAAGAACGTTCGCCTTATCTAGTGATGTGATTTTGAGTGGCGGCGAATGCTTCATAGCCATAAAGCCAGCAAGACGCGTAATTCTCTCTATCTCTGCTTTCGAGTAGACCTCGGTATCAAATGCTATATCCGGTGACTGTTCGTCGGCCTCTTTTCGTGGGCCAAAGTAAATGCCTCCTGTAAGTTCCCGCACCACCGTAAAGTCGATACCTGCGCAAACACTTTCTTTAAGGGGAGATCCCTTGATAAGTGATGGAGCTGCAAAGGAACAAGGCCGTAAGTTTCCAAACGTGTTGAGGGATTTTCGAAGTGTCAAGAGCCCTTGTTCAGGTCGTACGCGACCGGTGCCGTATTTCTACTTAATCATTAACAACTGGTGATTTGAGAAAGAGAGGTCGTATATTGATGGACCCACTGTGCCGCCCACGGCGCCCAGGAGCACTTGATTCAATGTCAGTTCAGATATTCTTTTATGCATTGACATAAGCATAATCGAAATAGAATGAATAACGCACCTGCATCGGCTTCATGGCAAGCTTGCAAGACTTCTTTGGTGATGGGCTCGCCAGTCGCGTCAATTGAGCACTATGATTTGTCGAAGTTAGAAGAGTCATCAACGGGAACATCTCCAACAGATCCAATGACGTACCCCGCCTATCAAGTGCTCCTGAAGTTCGAATTTCAGATCTGGCTTTGCCTTTTCTAGAGCGTGCAAGACCTAGGCAGCGTGGTATTACGGTGAGCTTCTGACGAAAAAAGCTTGAGATCGTTTATGGAATAAGAATATCGCTGTACCTTGACTGCCTCCGCGGTAACCTAAAGACAGAATCAGTCATATTCTACATCACAGGAGGATTTGTTGAGTGGATTCAAAGATCTCCATCTTCTCTAGACCCACAGATATACCACAGTAGTCGCCTGGCAAGACAGCCACTCGATAACTGTCTGTCATGGTTGAAAGCAGGGGAATTGCTCAAGAAATATGCAAAGCTGTCAACTTGGAATGGCAACAGGGTGTGGTTTTGGGAGGCGCTTCGAGGCGAGATTTCAAGGCCGACTCGGGGGGGGACCTAGTAATGACCGATACCCGGAGATGACTAGCGCGGGTTTTAATTACTCTATAGGGTACCTTCCAGGTCAGAAGCCCCCTAAAAGGGAACAATTATCAAGGGAAGATTTCTAAGGGCCCTATCAGGTAATAAAAAATCGCACTAGTTATCTCCGGGTACGTATCGGTAAAGCGACGGAACGCCGACTTCGGGACCACATTCCGAGGTCGTGCTACCCAGCGACGGACGATGAGGGCCGATTTTTGCGGTCACACTTGAATCCGCAAATCCCTGACGACCAAGCTCTACGCGGCAATATTAAAGATGCGCATTCAGTATGTTCTGTGCGCAATGAGCTTTCCCGGAACTGAGTCTTGGGATTCAAGAATGAGGCAAAATGGGGACGGCACGAGTAGTTCTAGTGGCCATGCAGAGCGACTTTTGCTTGTGGCACCCCCGGGATTAGAGGATGGAGAGTGGAAATGGGCACCTACCAGTACAGGCGATCAGAAATTTTCAGAAACGTACGATCCATGCAGATCAGACTACTGTTGTCTTTTTCATACGCACACGCTATCTTTTCCGCTTGGCCATAATGTTTGATTCAGATGCCGGATGCTAGGCACAGCCTCTTTTTTCCATTTTCGGCCTTTTCCTAGCAGAGACGGCTCGACTACCAATTGCACGATATCAATAGAACTTCCATAGCTAAGATACACAGCGGCACTGACGTCTCATTACCAAACGCATCTTTCGTTGAGATATTCAAATGATGACGCACTCGGTAAGGCAAGTCTTTATTAGCAGCCATGCAGGGCGTTTTCTTCGTTTGCCTCTTCAACGTTCTGACATCAAGACGTATCAGACCTCCTTTTCGATCTTGTTCGCTTTGCAACCAGGCTGTCCACACTCTCAGACACAAGCTTTCGTTTACGTTTTCCTGTCCGTCCAGTCAGACGAGGGTGTCTCGATACAAGAAATGGACTCACCGTTCTCATTCGTTGGGATGCGTTTGGCCCAGTCTGTAATTGATTGCTGGGAACAAGGGGCAATGTCGGCGGGTTTCCAGTCCGCGCTTCTTTCCTCGACGGGTTGGCACAACTTGTCAAAAGCTTGACAGATCAGCCGGGTTTGCTGACAATCTGCCAATGCTTGGTGATTCTGTCCGACGAGTGGATGCGAAGGAAACATTGTAGGAAATAAAACTTCCAACTTGAGAGGAAATTTCCGACCGTTGACCCGATGTGCTGAGAAATTGGGCCGGAGAATGTTTATTATCGGTATGCAATTTTTATCTGTTGGTAATATATCGTCATATCCTGCAGCCTCCAAGAATTCTCTTAGGAGTGTAAGGTCGGATACGTTTTGATGCCATACAAGAATGATCGTGTCTTTGCTGATCTGTGCACTCCGAAGCTTTTGCGCAATGCTGTGCACGTCCATCCGACCAATCCTGCCTTTTCGGGATCGTCTAGAAATTGATGCCTCCGTTAAGTGGCCGAGATATTTGCCATAGGGATTTCCGTACAAGGGTTGGCGATCCATACCGTCCTCCTGATGCTCAACAGCAGTGTTGATCAAAACGCGCCCAGAGACTCGCTCTATGATTGCCAATTCCAATACTTTTCTCGGGACCTGGGAAAATTCATCGTCCAACACGACGAGCGCTGATCCAGGACGTTTGCCGGTGGAGATCTCCGAAATACGCTGTCGTACGATTTCGTAATCGGCCGAACAGTGCCAATTTTGACATGCTATTGAATCAAAGGTCTTTTGGAGGAGGCTCATGTTAACCGCCACCTTCTCCGCTCGACATGTCTTCAAATAATTAGCAATATGGTTAGCGCATCGCGGTGAGCCGTGGAAAGAAGACTCGTTACAGCTGGTTTGTTGACATAGATCGTGTTCATGTTCACCTTCGCATTCGATGCTCCATGACCTTAGCAGACTCGTGATTCCAATTCGGAAATCACATGCAGCGCAGCGAGGAGACAGCCATACCCTGGTCACACCTGCTTCTTTTTCCCGTTTGAGACGTGCAGTATCAAAATCAAGAATGACTTTGCCGGGACATTTGCCAAACATGTCGCTGCTGCGATGAACAGTTGGACCTACGCAGTTAAGACACAAGCTATCTAAGCTGACTCGAGCGTCTTTATTACATGCTGTCTCGTTGATGCGTCATTAGTCAGAAATAAGTGAGTGGATGTTTGAGGCTCAACATACCCCATTTGGCGTAATTCCATTCATCAATTCTGGTACGTTGCTCCTTGGAAAGGAGGCCGTTTTGAAGGAGTGTTGTCGCTTGTTCACCGAAATATTCGGTTGTAAAGCCATTTTCTTCCTCATCGCCCATAACTTTGTTTATAGTGGCTTCTATTTCTTCTCCCTTTTCCTCATCTTCTTCCTGCCCCTCAGCCTCTCCATCTTCCTCTTCTTTTTTGTCATCAAAACTCTCCCACTCAGCGTCCGTTGGCAAGCTTTCCTCAACAATATTGCTGACTTCATCAGCATTGTCTCGAGAAGACTTTGGTTTCTCGATACTGCTTGCACCTTTAAGTCTTTCATATTCAAGAATCGCTGAATATAATGGTGATGCGCTTTTTACCCGCAATTCATCGGCTTCTATAGGGACATATCTGAAATTGGGAGGAATTTCACCCCTGCGCTTATAGGCGTTCTGATGGGGAGCTTTTCTTCTCTTGGTTAAACGTCTCCCAGCCACTGCAGCCATACATGAAGGAAGAGGACATATTCAAAGCGTTGAAGGGTGCTTCGGATCATTCGCATGCCTGGTCGCTTCTTCACCAGTTTCAAAACGCTGTAGACATCCTCGACGAAAGCATTGAAATGGGCGATGTTGTTGTGCATGCTTGTTTGCAGAATCCTTTGTGCGAAAACCGGCGGCACAGTTTTTCTCCTCAACCAAAGGACATGGAAATCTTTTCTCCTCATGTTTCCTTTCGGCATGAATTTTTGCATGCGACTTGCTTGTGAAAGTTTTACTGCACTGTGTCTCTATTGCGTAAGGACACGGAAAAATCTCTTTTTCATGTATGGCTTTGACGTGAATCTCCAATGCTTGTTTCCCCCAGAACTTAGTTTTGCATTGTTCCACTTCCGCGTAAGGACAAACAATATATTCTCCTTCGTGGAGCACTCTCACATGAGTTCTCATGTCCTTTGCAGTCGTGAATGTGCTTCGGCAATTGGATTTGTCTGCCCAAATGCAGAGAATTGCTTGCCCCTCGTGCACCGCCTTGACATGGGCCACCATGTCGTGCTTTCTTGCGAATGTGGCCTTACAGTTGGTCTTGTCCGCCCAGGTACAAGAAAATTTCACTTTCTTGTGGACAATGTTGACGTGGATCCGAAGTTGATTGCACGTTTTGTATGTCAATTGACAATCAAGCTTTTCTTTAAAGGGACAAGGAACTTTGTCACCATGGTGCGCAGCATCTACGTGGTTGCTGACTCCCCGGCTGGGAAATATTTCCGTGCAGCCAGATTGGCTAAACGGGCACAGGAATTCACCGTCCTCCGCAATATGGAACATTTGCAAATCATGCGCAAGAAGAGAATGGTGAGAAGCATCTATTTGTGTCTCGAAAAGCTCGTCACAATCGAAATGTCCGGAGTAAGGGCACTTGAAGTCCTATCGCCGGGAAATTAGTATCTCCGATATGCAGAAAACGCCTATTGCCGTACGAGGAGTGTCTTATACCGTTGTTGCCCCTAAATTGGACGTCCTTGCCAACATTTTCAACCCCATAATGTTGAGGAGTGTAGATTGACAAAGCTAGATTGTACAGTTCGAGATTCAGAGAGCAAGTCTTGCCTCTTTGAATAAAGTAGGTGTTAAGGTCTCGGATGAGCTAGTGTCATAGGTAGGCGGGGACTTGGTAGTGCAGATGGTCAATTGATTCAGAAAGGTAGCTAAAACTAACGACAAGGAAGGAAGAAAGCTATGGGGGAGACGAGCAGATATATAGGCAATGGGTATGTTCAATGCTAGTCCCGATTAGTGGTGGTAATACTATTTCAGTGTTACCACCTGTGTTTACCTGTGTTCACCTTGTGAACATATCATTGTCACGTGATCCTGAACACACCTTGCCCGCCTGCGTACTGTTGGATATTAAGCACAACTGCCAAGCCACTAGCAGAGTTTGCACTCAGGAGCTCTTCTTGTAAATTAGTTCTTCTTCTTACACGCGTGATCAGACGTAGTATATCATACATTCAACACGTACAACAGCTAGGAGACATATTTTTCTCAATCTTCTTATTCTTCTTATTCTATTACTCCGCAGGCTTCTTAGCGGAACTCTATCTAATCTCTCAGATAGTCTATAAATAGATAGCCAGTGCCTTTATCAGATAGGCAGATGATTGAATCCCGAGTTCTCAACATTCATTAGATCTCTCACTTTTTACTTTTTGATACCGATATCTAACAGTAGGAGACGAATGATGCTGAACAGATTGCTGACAGTTGTAATTGGAAATACAAGGAGAAGTTTGTAACTTGAAACAATAGCGTGAAAGAGGGGCATTATTGGACAATGCTGATGATTGCGGTTCAAAGAAAAAGAGAGAAGTTGACTCTTCTCGAAGGGAGGAGAAATAAGTTGTGTTATACGCCCAAATAGCTATTGGACTAGCTTTGCACTGAAATTGTGTTGCGTCACGCCGAATTGTCATGACAGGAGACGTGTTGTAGCGAGCTATATATATTAAATGTCAGCAGCATGGAGCTAGGTCTTCTACATTCCCCTGAAACACATTCTCATAAAGTAATCTTGGGCAATGTCCACATATACAGCTGCTTACGACACAGTTGCCCATTTGATCATCTGATCAAAATGCAGACAATTTATTGAGTCTCCAGCTGGTAGGCCATGTCTCATATTCTAACGTGTTCTTGCCGGGCTACCTCCCTGACTAGGATCATGACAATGCTTCGCAAACATTCAAAGTCTTCCAATCGGCAATCATGTTGAGGTTATCAAAGAAGAACTGGCAAGCTTCGAGCTGCATCCTAGAAGTGTTACAGAGGTCAGACGCCAGGACTGGCGTGGCAACGGCTGAGAGAGATATACTGATAAAAAGTACGCCTGACTCAACCGCGTTTGCCATAATGACTTTGAGGTCCTCCCTCATCAGCGTTCCCACGCAATACTCGACTCAGGAAGGAGCCTATCTGATGCTCTCCGCAGCCGCACAACGTTGGTGTCCAGCCGGGGCTCTCTGACCGGGCTTTTCCAATAAGGCAAAGCCTTTCCTTACAACTTGATGGCATTACAGTGACTGTGAACTCTATGAAAGGGAATTGCAGGCTTTTAAAAAATGAGACGGCTCTGATTTGGTGTCATGTTTAGGAAACAGGCTTCCATATACCGTCTATGGTGTATTCCTGACTCCGGCCCTATAGGCCTAGGTCATGACGATGCCAAAACAGGACTGATCTTTCAGATAGTCCTTATGGTTGCCACAAAGCGAGGAAATAAAACTTGAAGACCCCGGAGAACAAAGTCGGCTCTACGCGGGCGAAAGTCATAGACCAATCACGTATGTTGGTAGCAAGCAGCAAGATCAAAAGAGAATCCGAGGATTAAGCGGACAGTGAGGCTTATATCTGTGTTGCAATCTAAGATTGTCATTGTAAAACGCATATCAAGAGGCCCGGGACGTGGCTAAATCACCGCCACTAGCCACCCTTTTCCACAAATAATAGCTTCGTATTCACTATTCACACAGCACATAAGACTCTCCAACTCTCTCTTTGGCTCACACACTCCGACTGATCAAAGTAATTCTCCGAGTATGATGTTCAACATCTTCCGTTTTGATGTTCAACATCTTCCGTTTTGATGTTGATCTTACAACCTGGGAGGTAGAGTCACAAAGCTCAACTGTTTAGCTGTAGACTGAGCAGAGTCAAGATATTCCCTGCAGTGTCGAACAAGATATAAATATATATTGATCTTTTTCCTACGGTGGTATTGACTGCAGTGAACATACTGCTCATCGTATGCTGCGGAAACAAAAGTCCCCTGTCAGCATGCCGTCGTCAATCAATCTCCTCTCTTTTGGTAATTTACCTTACCATTTCACTCAAGATTTTAATAACGTTCCATAGGATGGACTTGAAGTCAGGCGCGCCCTCCAGCATCTCAACCTAGATCGAATTATGCATTATGTTCAGCAGGGAAAGGGTCTTGATCATACCCTCGTCCCTACGATTTCTCTGAATTTATCGATGGAACAAGCATTGGAGGATTGGTCTGATCGCGTCTTCGAATTTCGATATATTATGCTCACTTTTCGAAAACCAGGCTTAACGCAATCAGACTTAGCCGGCTTCAGATGACGACCGAGGGAACACTCAGCAAGTACGTCAACATAGCAAACAGCATCTTCTCATGGAAGAATAGAAGTCTTCCATATCAAGATGGGAGTTTCAAATCGAAGACGCTGCAGACTATGGTTGAAAGGTTGGTAGAAGAGAGGAATCGTGGAATCCATATGAAGCCAGAATCCATTGATGGCATACGAGCATATGCATTTGTCTGCGGGAGCAAAGAGGCGCAGCGAGGGAGCAGCGAGGGAGCACTGAGGGAGCAGGGGGGAGCAGCGAGGGAGCATATGGCCGAAACAGGCCTTAGCGCGCGAGCAAAGCGGCGAGGCCTGAGTCAGCAGCCGGTCACGTATTGGCCTAGGTTCGGGGAATCTATATATTAATATACACCCCGAACTTAGGATTTGGAGTTGCCCTTCCGGGACGGAAAAGGGAGCAGGGCCGCTTTAAAGGGAGCACCGAGGAAGCAAAGGGCCGCAACGAGGGAGTAATAAGCGAGCACGGGGGAGTATCGAAAGAGCACGAAGGAGCATTGAGGGAGCACGGGGGAGCGCTGAGGGAGCATGAGGCAATGCAAGGGCGCAGCAGGTGGGAGCCTGAAATGGCCCAACTCATAGCCGTCGTACGCTAGGTCTCCAGCATGTGAATACCCTCTTACAGGTCTCCTGATTTCTTCCCCTATCCTTACGGGAACAGAATCAAAGGCGTATGGGGGCTGCTATGTGGGTCGATGTCGGCACGCTGGGGGTTGGGCAGCGGAGCGTTGGAGAGGACCGTCAGTCCCAGAATTGAACTAACTACTGAGAAGCAAACTGCTCCTTATCAAGTATTTAAACATTCAATTAAACATACGTCATTGTGGCGCACGTTTCCCGCTGGCGTAGCGAACCTGCGATATCATTAAATCCTTAGCTAAAGTGGCCTTCTTGGGCACGGCTAAGGGTGCCCAAGGCGATATACCGACAGTATGTATGTCGATATTGCGCTGTCCCGCCGGTGGTCGCTGAGCGGGGCGACGACGCCATGTCGGCATTGGGCTGTCGCCCCTGACAAAGTAATAGGGGTATGATATTAAATAGATTAATTAATAGAGAGAACTGTTTCTCCGTCGCAGAGATTTTATGCTATTTGTTAAGCCGCTTAGGGCTTCTTCCCGAATAGGCTATTAGGGTATCGCCAGCTTACCGCAAGGTGAACGCCCTAACGGAGGATGCAGCTCGGCCTGAAGTAATTTTTCAACAAAAATGGAATGACCCCTACTCGACCAAAAGTCGCCAAGCTCCTACCACTTTAGCTTGTGCGTAAGGCGAGCGAAGTGGTCTACAAGAGACTTCCATACGACCCTCACTGAGAGAAAAAAATTTAGTGAGAGTGGGATTCGAACCCACGCGGGTTGCCCCACCAGGAGACGGTTAAGAATTTTAACCTTAACCTGGCGCCTTAGACCAACTCGGCCATCTCACTTATTCGGGATGCATGTATTTAATTCAATACTTATACTCAAATCAAATAATTTTCACTCCTTCAAAGTCGAGTTTAGTCGAAGGAATCTTTGACAGATCTGTTTTGGCACTTCCATGATGTGACTCAGCAATTAACAACGCCTGTTCCGTGTGTAGAGGACCTCGTATGACTTGACAAGATGAGAATCTTGCTGACGAGAAATTTTCTGCTGTGCTCAATGTCTGTGCAGACAGTGTAAGCAAGGAAGGCAATAGGCGTTGGAATTGGATATATTCGTCACGCACAGTTGTGCACTGAAATGCATGCAGATCCGCAGGTTGTGTAAAGTATGAAGAGTGGAAGGGTGGCGCAAGCGTAGCCTACCTTATTCATTTACGAATCGTTTTCGTAAAGTGTTGAGGAACAAGCATGCCACTCACAAAGTCTGGGTGGCAGGGAAGACAATTGCACACACCAATGTCTAACAATAAGATGCCTTTCAATATCAGCATTATCTTAGCTCTCATTCTTTTGCAAGTATTACTTTCCAGCATGACGTGATTTCTGCTCACAACACTGTACCTAGGTTTTCTTCGACATACGAAGAATTATATTGTTTTGAACACAATGAAACATACGCTGTCCATCTATAACGCTCTGCCATCGAAATGCTCATGGCATCAAGACCTCAACTCCTTCGCCCGTCAAAGTGTTTCTCTCACTGCTTCTCGCTTTTGTCAAGTTGTGCAGGATGAACAGCTGACTGTTTCCGATGAAGTCAAAATTTACATTAAGCAAAACAGGGTACAGGACATAACAGCAGCCATGGAATCTTCTCTAAACACAAATTTCTGCTCTTATCTTCGACATGCCGGCAACTTGACTTGCCTTCCGTATGTTGAGGTATCCTCGCAGTGAGAAGCCATGCTAACTTGAAGCAGACTTGCTGCTCTGCAAGATGAACTCCTCTTGCCCAACCAGGAGGTCTATGCCGCTGTGGTGCGAAACACCAATGGCGAATGTTCACTTTACATCGGAAGCTCGTACGGCCGAAAGGGGTTGGGGAATCGCGTTTTGAAAAATCACTTGAATCCAATATACCGAAAAAGACATCCTGACAAAGCGCTGTACATAGCCATGGCAGAAACGGAGGTTATCACGTCATTCATTTGTCTTCTGAGCTATGCTGAGCCAGTACCAATTGGTCAAGTGCTCCTTGCCGAAGCCGTATGTGCGTGTCTTTTCAATACGTTCGACTCGGACCTTTACCGCGATATTAGACTGCAGTGCTTGCCTCGAGTGGACATGAGTCATGGATTAAATCGAAGTGATCCTTTGCGAACCTTGCCAGTAGGTCCAAAGTTCATAGGCAACGATGTCACGACGTTTCGACGGCTATGGACGTTGCACAACTGCCTCGGTAAAGGTCCTATACGTGTCAGTTATCATGTCCGCCGGGAACGCGAGACGAAGAGCTCTTGGCGATTCCAACTTTTCACAGCCATGTTCACAATACCTAAGAAAATAGCTGCGACATGGAACCTTGCCAATAATCCGGAGATCAACGTTGAATGGCAGGTAAGCAGTGGTGTCCATCCACATGCATTTGCGGCTGAGGCTGGAAAGCAAGAAGATGGAAGATGTGTCGGTATTCGAGCCTTCAAGATTGTGAGAGGAAAGATCGAGCAGCACTGGATTAGGAGATGCGGAAAGGATGCAGTACGTGTAGCAAATACCTTGCACGACTTTCTCAAGGGACACATAGTCGGGCAAGACTACACCTGGAAAGCATCTCGGAAATACATCTTCTCAGAAGAAGGCGGTAGCAAGATTGATAGCCCACAAACCGCACTCAAAAGGAGAGGCCGAGTCGGTTTACCGTATGACGGCAAGGATTTCCAGTGGGATGATGGTAAAAGGTTGCCAGAGACGAAGCCGAGATCCAGTACAAGAGCCTCGATTCGAACGCGAATGGGGATTGAAGAATGTATGTTATCGTTCGAAGATTGGGTAGCAGAAATGCACCAAAAATATCTCGCACCCTATCATGCAGAGCTTTCGAAAGTCGGCCATCGCACCTACCATAGGAATTGAGCGGAGAGGGCGCAACACGAATAAAGTGCATTGTTGGGATGTCTCTGGGGGACATCTTCTGACGTCTTGTTGGCAACGAAAACGTCTTGACCTTCCAACTTGAACTTCCGACTTCCAAGCGGCTCTTGCACCAGGATCTCTGCACACCTTCACCTGGCCGGCCGTAATACTATATTCTTGGCCAAATCTCAGAGGTCAGGAGAAGAGCCCAAATCCTACGATGAAAACCCACCATGTACAGCACAGCACGGAGCAGACCGCTGGGATTGTTGATCAAGCTGCCGCCCGAGGGATGGCTAGATGGCAGAGCCTTGATTGCGCCTGCGCAGTCAGCCCTTGCCAATGGTCCCTGGTATAAATGCAGGCCGACCGTCCACGTTCCAACTTCGCACAGTCGGGCAGGCGAGCCGGATGGAGCGAGTGCCGCAGTCCGAAAGCTCGTAACTTATCCGCGACCAACTTTCAGCTTCAGCTTCACGACGTGACCCCGAACTAGCCTACGACCATATGTCTTCCATCCTCAACGCAGCGGCCCTCTCATGGGGATCATGGGGACAACGGGTCCCTCACACTATTACCAGCAATGTATCTGGACCGATACCGCCGACGACTTCAGGCTGGTGGCCTGGGCTCAGCTAGGCTGGTTTCATGTTGTATTCCGTTCACAACTTCCTGTAAATCATCTGGATCCTCTTCAAGCCGCTAACATGGTTGTTCAAACGTCTCTTGTTCCGCGAAGTTCAGATCAACGAATTCGATGTCGAAGACTACTACTTACGCCATGAGATGCGCCGGCGTTACCCTCCCGAGGGTTTCCAGTCTCTGATCGTGGAAGATCCGACGGAGAGAGATCAACATCGAAACATGTCCGGCCGGTCCGACGAGGTGACTAAAACATCCTATCGTCCGGCCTACAATTACCATCATGTCATAGGATTCCGTAACTGGCCGATATGCATTGTACGGCGCAGAGAGCCTCCAGGAGCAGTCCTTACGGAGCGGTACACGTGTGTTTGGACCTTAGGAAAACGTTCCACTCTCCTCATCGATTTCATCGAAGATTGCGGGCCGTCTTATCGACAATCACGAGGGCAGCTGATTGAGGTCTACCGCCCGCAGAACAAACCCTACCGGGCCTCTCGAAGCCCCTGGCGTACAGATATACCGAGCGCATCTCTTCGGCTAGAGCACGCTTACGGAGACAGAAAGACTTGTGGAACATTGGTGGAGGATGTGAAAATATACACAGGGAGCGAGCGCGACGGGTCCAAGCGCCGAGGATACCTGTTACAAGGCGCTCCGGCAACTGGGAAGACGACCAGTGCGTTGGTCATTGCTACAGAAACACAAGTACCCTTGTATCGTATCAACCTTCAGGATTCTTCGATGACCGATCACGAGCTTCGTGACCTGTTCCGTGCACTCCCACTACGTTGCGTGGTTTTGGCCGACGACGTGCAGTCCGCGTGGCTACGGAAAGGCGACGCGACACATCCAGGCGTCAAGGCAGATCAGGGGAGCTTTGCGGGAGATTTGGGTGTATCGCAGGCTTGTTTGCTCGAGGTCATGGGGTGGCGCGGTGACGATCTGCGGATTCTGATTTTCACTACCAACTATACAGGTATCTGCGATGGGCCGCTCATACAATAATCTTAGACTCTTAATCAGCTCCACTGTAATCGTCATACACCGGATCACGCCTGAAGACATAAATAATTGCGTCAAATCCGAATACACAAATAAATTAAGTATTTAATCAATAGTGATGTTGTGGCGGCCATTCTGTTTACTGCAATATAATATTGCCACGTTTTGTTATAATTCCAATTAGATCTGAGTAAATCGTAAATCGAATACGCCATCTGCTAGTCCCTCAACATAAAAGCATAATCCGCTAATTAATGTATTGTTGCTTTAAGCGTGCCGATCGGATAAAAACCCAAGTATTGAAGTTGTCGTTAGACAATGACTCTATAGTCGGGCTTGATGAATTGCTCTTGCAACGTGGCTTTCGGCCTGCTTGGATTCTTCCATGTAATCTATTGTAACGAGATCAGCTTTGGTAAGTCGCCTATTCTAATTGACCAACCTTTTATACGTTTCGTTGCCAGCTCCTTTTCAGCGTAGATCCATTTAGCTATGGAACTTGGACAGAATCTTCATCGCTTACCTAGCTACGGGAGCTCCTTAACCTAAGTAAATGGTAATGGAACCTAAAGTGGCGCTTTATGAGGTCGAACAAGACTGTTGATTCGGTGATATTATTATTTTCGTTATCGTGAATGGAATACATAATAGCGAAGGTATTCTATACTGACCCAAGCAGGAATACGGCCATTCCCTGGATTGATTTATGCGTACAGTTGGCGAAGCGTATCAATTGGTGCTGCATTATACGAGCTGACACAGATCATGCATGCTACTGGGTGCGCAAAGGTTTCGTATGGCACCATGGGCGAGCTTGATAGGATCTTGCACAGATAGTGCTGGTACGGCGAAACCGGCTCGCGACCGATAACATCGTCAACATCCCGTTGCGCATCTTGCTGGGTGGATGATTGTTCCGACTTTGTATGAGCGCTGTGTCGATATTGCTTGATCGACGACTCAACGGACTGCGAGGGATCCAAGTTCACTCGAGGGCTCGAGAGGAACGGTGACGAAGGGCTCTTAGGATTGGAATCCCAAAGCCCAGAGCTCGGAGACGACTGGTGAAGGGTAGACGAATAGATGAATCTCACACCGAATCCTTCCCAGCCTTTACTGTCCCTTATGCTGTCTCTTATAATGACTTTTTCATGCACATTTTCTCCGTAAGGCCGCAGGAGAGCGCAGAGTCCACCTTCGAAGCCTTTACCACGAATGAACTCCTCGGATCAGCATCCACTTCCAGCCGTACGAAGGCTCTCGCTTAAATTTGCAAGAAGCCGACGGCGAGTACGAAAAAAGGAAGTGGCTGAAGGGGAGCACGAGCGAGCATCGAGGGAGCACGGGGGAGCACTGGGAGAGCACGAGCGAGCACAGAGGGAGCATGGGAGAGCAACGAGGGAGCATATCGACGAAACGAGCGTTAGCGGGAGAGCAAAGCGACGAGACCTGAGTCAGCGATCAGTCACGTGTTGGCCTCAGTTCGAGACATATATATATAGTATCCTCGAGTTTCAGATACGGTACTACCTTATTGCTCCCGCGCTAAAGCCCATTTCGTATATTTACTCCCTTATGCTCTCTAGCTGCTTTCCTGTGCTCCCTTACTGCTCCCTCGTGCGCCCTCTGTACTCCTTTCCTACTCCCTTCAAAGTGATAGCCATGACTGGCCCACCCGAACGGAAATGACAATCGTTAATTTGAGACCGAAAGCACATCAGGGAGTCGACTCTGATCAGACACGTATTTATACCTTGTTGAATGAGAGGAGCTCTTCTCCGCAAAGCCCCTATAAGACAAATCGTAGCCGCATTATATCTCTGCAAGATCTAAAAGGGAACAAAACCAGGGTCGCCAAGTCGTTTCTGCCCATTGCAACAATATGTGCAGAACAGCAATAATCTTAAAAGTGTCAAAGCAGTTACGTGTATTGCCAATGTCAATTTTCTGCCAAATAACCGTTTTCCCCCCTTCAGGTGGAGGCTGATGCGAAATGATGAGAAGGTGCCAGTCATGGCCTTGTACAATCACAAGCGGCATTGCCGGAATGCGTAAATTCAGTGCTGACGCCTCATCCTTTAGTAACTTCTGAAGCCGCTTAACCTGAGCACTTGTCCAGATGGCGAGCTGAGGTTTGCCGTCTGTCCAAGATTTGTCTGATGATTTTGTCTCGATGTTGACTGCAATTGAAGTTTGCCTGACGTCAGAGGTTGTGGTATGGTTCCAGCTCTTTGTGTTTGCGGGCGCGAGAGGTCGTAACCGCAGAAATGCCTTTTTGATTCGATCGTCTGGTACCAATACAATACCGTAATCAACAACTCGTTTTGGTAATGAGACATCGGCGAGGGTACGAGGATTTATAGAGGCTGTTTTTCTGAATGAAAGGCTATGTCAGCGTCCCTAGTCCAAGTCCAACATATCAAACACGTCGTTGTAGGGACATACAACGATTTTACAGCCAGACGTTGCGCGTAATGCGACTTTCCTAATGCCATTTTTATCAAAGCAATATGTATTTCCTCGTTCCATCTAGCCTCGGACCCTCGCTGACTCTCGCATTGGATGGCTACACTGACGAGTTCCAGAACACATGTTAGACCCGGCATAGTACCCGTTTCATGGCGCTTGAAGAAGTCATTAGCTCCAGCGTAATTGAATCGCGTACGATCTCTTGGATCTAAGGGACTTTGAGAACTTCGTAAGTTTGCCAACTCGCCATCCTATTGTTAACGAACATTAGTTTTGTCGAATCTTACAAATTAAAATATCATCCTTACATTAAACCCCAGTATCCCAATACCATCTGCAAGAAGCTGTACTTCCGCTCGCATTTTTTCCACATCTTCCAGTATGCTCGCGTCTGCGCTTCCAAAGTCGTGAATTATGATAGGATGCTCGAGATCTTCCAGTTGATCCATCTGTTTCGACGGACTCATTCGACCACTATGATGCGACTCTAGCTCAGAATAGGTGGCTGAGCTTTGACTCTGTGCATCAAAGACTTCCAATGGCCCAATAGACGATGCAACGAATTCTCCCTCTGTCACTTCTATGTTGCCCTTCTTTGCAGGCCGAGGTGTCTTCTCCGGGTCACCCAATATGTTTGTCTCTTCCATGATGACTGAGAAGCAACGCTTGTGCCGCTGAGAGCGTGCAGATCTTGAATTGCCGGAGATTTGATGGAGGTTAGAAATAGGAGGTATGTGGATTCTATCACCAAGCAAATGAAGAAGTCAGTTGTTTGCCCATAGAAAAAGATAAATGCCATAGGTAAGTGGGGACGTACGCTTCTTGCTGGATATCACAAATTTGATCAATCCACACTTCGATATCGATCATTGCACGTTAAAATTGTATGATAGGAGGGTACTTGATGATGTATTTAATTGTCGTTACGTGATTTGCGCTTTTCTTATTTACATCGAAGATAAGGTATGGTTTGCCGGGAGACCAGCGCTACCGTAGCATAGGCAACACTAAGCGGCGAGCGACCCTAATACTTATCTTATCATATGATTTTCAACGATAAATGGCCGTTTTGCAAGCCGAGCTTCCTATGTGCTGCGCCCCATCTAATGCGGGCTTTGCTCCCCCGTGCTCCCCCCATGCTCCCTCACTGCTCCCTCTAAAGCAGCCTTGCTCCCTTTCCCGAACGGAAACGGCAATCCCGAATCCTAAGTTCGGGATGTATATAATGTATATATATTATATAAATCCTTAGTTCGGGGTGTATATAATATAATTAGGCAGCCACTCCATGGACACCACCTCCCTTTGGGTGGACACCACCTAAACTTTGCGCGAACACCACCCCCGCGCTAAGCCTAATCAGGTAATCCGCCGACCCCGTAAACAAACCAGATCAACAAGGGTCAGGGAGCCCAAGGGAGGTCCTTGATCTACCAAATTTGAAGTACCATCTCATGCGTTTCCCAGAGCAATTAAGATCGTCAACCGGGTGGCCGCGGTGGTCGACAACGAGGTGGACGAGGGAGGGCTGCGGAGGGTCAAAATGCAGATTTTCCGGCCTCCTACATGGGCAGTTTTCAGATGTAAATTAAAGGTGCAAATGCAGGCGGATTCTGAGCACTCAAAAGATATGTTTCAGGTTCAATTTTGCCCCGGGAGATCGATGGGAAGCTACATCAAATTTGGTGGTAAACAGGCATAAGATCAAGTATCTCCCTTGGGCTCCCTGACCCTTGTTGATCTGGTTTGTTTACGGGGTCGGCGGATTACCTGATTAGGCTTAGCGCGGGGGGGGTGGTGTCCACCCAAAGTAAGGTGGTGTTCACGGAGTGGTCCCCTATATAATAATGACCTGAGCCAAACGGAAGTACCTATTTTACATTACTACGGTATCCGGGATGTTAATTGTTAGTACGAAAGCCACAGTCAAGGGTTTCTTTGTATGTGCTAACTAATCGACTCCCCTGTATTGGTAGATCGTACTAACAAATAACCCCCGGAAACCGTAGTAAACGATATGTTAATCATGGAAACGATCATGACTGCTGTACGATAAGCGATTATGTACTGTGGTGGTTGGGGTATCAGTTGTTAGTACACAATTTTCTTGGCAGGATGTTCTAGATAGACTTTAACCTAGATAGGCACTGGAGTAACTACACCAGGCAATTATCTAGCTATGAATGGTAAGAGGATCTTCAGCACTAATGTTAGTGAATGTTTATGCTTACAGTTCATACCCTGGAGAGGAAGTAAGGTTGATTACGACTGTGTAACAACCGTGAAGGTTACGGGTTACGGGTACCGCAATAGAGATAGGCAAATAGTAGATCCCCGGGGGATATACTCCGTACCCGGGGTTTTAACTGTTGGCGCGATCTGCAGATACAGGGGGTTTGATTGATCAGCTTCAATTAGCTATCTCATTCCTTTTGCCGTGTCCTACCAAATGATGAAGATACAAGCAGCATTCATCTACGAAAGCCAAATTCCCGTTGTTGTAGCAGAACGTCAGTCGTTTGAGTGACTGGGCCGTTGGGTGCAGTTCAGTACCTCATCATCTTAGGTTCGATTCCTGTTGGCGCTGGTACAATGGTGTAGTGAATGGTCTTGTATTGTTTTCTAGCCGGGCAAACTGGACAGTCATCCTGGTATCCGGGGTATCTTTTTGTTGGTACACAACGCTAAGACTTCTACTCGCGCCTAATGCCTATCAACTCAGCAAATTGCTCCACACCCCACCTGTCCGATCAATTGCGCAAGCACCTACTCTGGAGCAGCCAGATGAGCTCATTGACTCTATGCGCGATGTCAAGGAAGACACCAGATTTCTAGATAGATATACTACCAATGACTCTGCATCAAATTCGGTATAATTAAGCACCACGTACTTAACAACTAATACCCCGGATACCACAGTACAAGTCTATTCGAACATGGTGTTGAGGTGACTCTCGTGATTGGGTTGATTGGGTAGATAGTGCAGTGCGGAATTCATTGAACATTATGGCACTATCCCTGCATGCGCATTTGTTTCATGTAGCCCGAAGCCTCTTGCGTCCGGACATTCGATCTGACCATCCCTTTGCGTTGTGCTTCAAAAGTCACACGCATTGATGCCATTCCACTGAATCCGATTTACGAGTCAATCTCTTGCGCAAGGACTCTACTCGAAGGTGATGGAGTCAATCAGAGATGACCCAAAGGTATTCATACCGCACATCCTGGTGGCTTTGGTTACCTCCGCGTGGACTGATTGAAGGGATTTCCCCAATGCAGATGCTGAGCGAGACGGAGGGGGACCGAAGAGTCCAGATTGTCCCCGGCACAGAGGTTATGGTCGATGCCGGAAACCGTCACTTTGTGAAGTCAGCGGCGAATCGTCTATTGGTACCTCAACCTTCGAGCGACCCTCGTGACCCATTGGTAAGAGCGACCGCTGTTTGCTTTGGTGAAAGTGCTTTTCGAGGTACAATCGACTTACTCGAGACGTGCAAAGAATTGGAGCACTTTCTGGAAAACCTCAACGACGGTATCTGTAACTTTTTTCTCGTTCGCACAGGGGTTTGGCCCCCTGGCAATTGCGCCCATGTTTCCCCAGCTGGCCCTGGAGTTCAAGTCAGATCTGCCGAGCGTGGTACAATTCACAGGCATTACAATTTTGGTCTTGGGATTTAGTAATTTTATCTGGTATGCTTTATAATCTTTCACCGATCAACGGCCTTTCCATTGATACTTTTCGCTACTCAAGGATCCCTTTAAGCTCCACTTTTGGGCGTCGACCAGTGCTCCTGGCGTCAGCCCTCGTTTCTCTCGGCAGCTCGATTTGGAAAGCAAAGGCAACGACCTATAGCAGCTTCATGGGCGCATGCGTGCTTAATGGCCTTGGAGCCGGTCCGGGTGAGGTCTGACAAGCCTTGACGCTGTCTATGGCAGGCAAAACAGCTGAACTTCGCGTTAGACACTACAACCACAGATCACAACAGATTATATCTTCTTGCATGACAGGGGAAAACTCAACACCCTGTATTTTGCCTCGTATTTTGGAGCGTTGGCCGTACGTAGCACCCATTTCAACCCAATTTAGGGGGATACGTAGCGCGTTAACGAATGTCTAGCTTTCCCCGGTAATCGCAGGACTTCTGGCCGAACACACCGGCTGGCGCAATTTTTGGTGGCTAAATGTCGCTCTTCTGGCCGCAGCGTTCTTAGTGTCTGTGTTTGCCTTTCCGGAGACCACATGGCATCGATCCCGCGCCTCTGATTTTGACACTATAACTTTTCAGCCACCCAAAACTTCATCGCCAACAAGGCTGGAGGCGAATGAGGAGAAAACGGCAGCTTCTGACCTGGAAACACAGATACCTAGCCAACCTCACAGATTGTTGCACTCTGCGCTCCAGAGGGGAAAACCAGAGAAGCACCAATTCAATCTCTTCCAGACTAACTCGCGCCCTCTAGAAAGTCTTTTCTCGGATATATGGGCCACACTCAAACTTTTTGCCTTCCCTATTGTCGACTTCGCCTCCTTCGTCGTGTCTTGGAGCGCCTCATCATTCCTAATAGTAAACCTGACCCAAGCACAAGCCTTCTCTAAGCCGCCTTACCGATATACGCCACAGACGATTGGGTTCTTCAACTTCGCGGTTGTTATCGGCCTGGTGCTGGGAATGGTTACGGCAGGACCCCTCAACGATTGGATAAGTATGCGTGCAACAAAGCGCAACAAAGGCATTCGCGAGCCTGAAATGCGCCTGCCCGCCATGATTCCTTACACACTGATCATGATCTTGGGAAATTTTGTAGTGGGATTTGGGTACCAGTATCATTGGGACTGGAGGGTTCGTCCTCTCCCTTTACTTCTCCCTCTGTTATCCCAGCCAGCTTCTTTAACTTTGCCATGGAGAATAGACAGGTTTACTCAAGCTAATCTCATGCTTCCCATACCAGGTGATCGTTATCATCGGATATACGTGTGCTGGCATTCAGGTAGCAGCCCTGCCAGCCATCGCATCCACCTACGCCATCGACTCGTACAAGCCCGCCACAGGCTCCATCTTCATCAATATCACCGTGGTCAAGAATCTTTGGGGCTATGGTCTTTCGCGCTTTATTACAGAATGGAGCACTACTAACGGGTTCGTCGCGCCTATTATGACAAACATGTGTCTGACGGCTCTGTGGTGTTTCTGCGGTGTGCTGTTCTGGTATAAAGGCAAGATGTTGAGGTATTGGACGCGGGAGTCAAAAATCCATGATATGTAATCAAATCGGTATCAGCCCTGTATCGCGGGAAATTTTTCAATGTCCGTATACGTATCACCTTTTTATATATAACTACGTGAGATTACTACACAAGCTTGTTAATCAACATTACTCGGTTCAATGTGGCGTTTATCGCCGCATAATCATAATGTTGGCAAATGAAGGGCAATAGTAGTGTATAGAGATATTCATACTAGAACTATGCTAAATGATAGAATAGATACTGTAAGAAGGAATGGGGGAAGCGAGTGAGAACTCTGCACCTATAGGGCTAGCCTTATCGGACGGAGATTATTAATATACCTTACGGGCCGAACATTAAGTCTCATCATCGTAATGAAATGATGTACTTATTTACGATTATTTCTAGAACTATGAAAGAACAGAACTGAGAGTATTTCCTAGACCGTACCTTATTTTAATACTTTAATAATAATAAAACTTCTAAATTAATTTTTACAATAAAATTAAAAAAAATGAATTAAAACATCTTAGATTATGAATATAGACGCAGGCAGCTTTGCTCCGGCCCCCGGTTTCAGTTCTCTCGATCGGTTGCCCGATGCTTTGTCCCCACGACGCGACCCCAAGCATGCCCGGAGCAACGACTATTGCAAGCACTCTCAGCGCGCTCCAAAACGGCGGATGTCACCAATGGCTTCCGGCTCCAATCCAGACCTGCAAGAAATCGTCAGCTATATCAACTCAGGAATCAATGAAAAGGACACACAGGTTGTCGACAGCAACGACGGCGAACTTGTCGTTTGGCCACAGGAAATCAAGCGACGAAGGTTATATCGCAAGAACACCCACAGCAAAGCCGACACCACTCCGCTTCACCATGCTCGTTACTACCATATTCCCGTCGCGAGAAAGCTAGCTTGAGATCGTTCTAGTCGGAACAGTATGATGTCATTAGGGATCGCAATTCCAACTCGAAATCGATAGTTGATAATACAGGATGTTCAAGACCCTTTTGTCGGTCCGTGCCTGAGAAACGCATCCTCTTTCTCAATCGCAAGCTCGCGATGTGTCTCTTGGACGGATATTACCATCTTGTTAACTATTACTTGAGCGATTCTTTTGTTGTCATCATTTTGATTTACCATATAAAATCCGCCTCCGAGTGGCTTTCCATCGGAATCGAAAGGTGCGATTGATCAGCCGTTTTGGATGTAGATCGTTCTGAGCTCGGATATGCGGCCAAGATGAGTTGTATTTACTACGATAACTTATTAATATTCGGACATAAAGTCGGCATGCCGTCCACTGACGCTGTTGATGCTTCGAAGCATCTTCTTCTCTGAGACTTTTCTCAATATCCTCACAAAATACGCAACTAGCGGGAGACCTTCCTCTGCATCATCGTCTTTGCTCGAATACCTACACATCTCCATATGGTTGGCATTGATTGCAAACCTTATTTCTGTCCCAGTGAATGCCGATAAAATATCATCCACGACCTAAAGCTGTGAGCATACGTACCACTATAACTACAAAAATCTATGCCATACTTTCTGGTTGAGACCTAGGACTGAAGTTCCTTTCATTCCACGTGCCTCTTGAAAGGTACATATCTCAAACTTTTTGCGGTTGTATAGCTTCAGAAACCGCTCGTGATAATCCTCTAATGTGTCGCTGTCGATGGCGAGATCGCGAATTTTTTGATAGCCAGTGTCAAATCCTGCAGCACTCACGATTCTTCTTGCAATTTCACCCAAGTCAACAAAATTGCCGCCTCTGTGTGGAGTCCTAAGAAACAGTATTGCGCGCGTAGATTCGTATATGTTTCGTTCCCGCTCTCTTTCGCTCTCACTGGCGCGGAGAAGCATCTGGATTCAATTAGCAAATATCCTGCATTAAGATATGGAGAACTGGCAACACCTACAGCTTTGACTATAATACCTAAAGCACTCAGCGTTAGCTTTCTGTTTACCGAGCCAGATGGAAGATATCTACCTCCAAGAGAATGGGCAACGGAAACTAGCAGGCGATCGGGCTAATTGCACAAGCTTATTAGCCTCTGATTTTGATCAGGGAAGGGGATTCTATCATACACATAATCCCCGCTCGCCAGTCAAATCCCCAAGCAAGTCGCGCGAGTGCGACACTATAGTGCCTTTGTTCGCAGATCCACCGAAGAACTCTATAACATTTGAGTTGTAGCCCCAGGTGAGTATGCGTACATTCTTGCAGTCGTCTCGGAGAAGATGATGAGGCTAGAAGATGATACGTTCTTCGAGGTCATTTATAGACTTGGGGCCCTTTCTTCGACCGGAATTTAATTCCTTCGCTCGGTATCTTCTGTTCAATCTTGATCAAGTTTGCTCCCTCGCAGGCAATATATTTTGACGTCCAGGTGCTCTTCGGGTGACCCTGCAGTACGTGAACAAATACTATGCTTGACACCTTATCAGGGCGTATATCAGGGCAACATCAGGATACTGACTCTGCGATTACTTCCCCTTCTTTTGGCTCAAACAGAACGGTGAGGCCAAGATTGCGAACGAAGTCAGAGTGCGACGAGGATGCCTGTAAAATGCGAGCGGTAAGGCTACGCTCCTAATTGGGGAGAGTTCATGGTGCGACTTCTGAACCACTTAGCACATTCTATTGCATTATAGCCCAGCTGAAATGAGAGATCTCCACCATGTCATGTTTCGAGGGATTACAGTAGAGCTGAAAACACTTGGGGACGAACGTGCTGCTAAAAGCTGTGAACTGTGATTAGAAAGGCTTTCTGATGATGGTAGTTGCGTTAAATTTTTTAAGGATTCCGTGGAAAATGGCTGTTTTTTTCAAGTTTTGAAACAAGGATATTAATGCATGAGCGTGTGAGTGAAGGCGTTGAATCTAGATACATGCAACGTTAAGAACCTGATTGAATGAGGTTGACGGCGTTGGGTTCACCGCCTTGCACCATCGGGATGGTAGTCAGATCCACAATGGGTTCGTTCTTGATGATGATGGTAGAGTCATGCGTCTAGATTGTTTTCAATTTTAATAGTTGGTCTGCTGTTTTTCTAAGGTTTCTCTAAAGTTTGCCTGGTTATGCTGAAATGCCAATTGCAAAAGAAGTCTTTTATGGAGTAACTTCGAGACTAGGCATCAGTAATCGAAGTGTGTCTCGAGGAATCTGGCCACGATTTCTACTCGTCGCCAGGTATATCTCTTCACTAGCGACTCAGTGTAGCTTCAGCGACTCTTTTGTGATCGACCTCATTCTCTCTATCACGGCCTAAAAATCTCGTACCACATGAAGATCCGTGATGATTATCCTTTTCCATAGCAAAAGCCACTGAATATCTAACACCTTGGTTTCTGTCCCTTTCTCCTCGCTTCTCAGATATAAGAACATTCGTCTCGCTCAAGCTGCAGCTATATTCATCTTTCGAGAAACAAAGAAAGTATTACAACCAGATCTCCAGTTTCTTGTACTTTCTGCACAAATCTGACCGCTGCCACACTGGATGAATCGTCTTTCCTGAGGCTACGCCTGATTCAGCAAGATTGAAGGACATCTGAATGTTGGATGGCTGGTTAAAGTTCCATGTAACTAGTGTTTCGGTTTCTGTTCTCTTTTCCTTGCTTTTTGAATGCATAAGCTAGGAGATCACTAATCACGATCCTACCTGTTCACGATCAATCACGGCCGACATCGATCGATCATGACCGACCATTCTCCTACCTGCGCAAGCCTGCTCACGACCACCCAAAGCAAGATTGTTATTCTCGAAAACTTATCGAAGTTCTGATGTCTATCTCGGCAAGCAAGAGATATCGATGTATGTCTTCGAAAAGTTTACTGAGTCATAAATACCTTTTCCTCTTAGAAACAACGGCTCTCAACCGCAGAGATAGAGAGTTTTTTGACCTTTGGTATTTGAAGTGTAGCTTTTGCTATAAGGCAGAACCCAGGGTAGAACAGTGGTCATGGCTTCTATCATATCGAACCATCAAGTCGAGTGTAAACGTTTCTTAGCAGGATGGCCGAGAAAGTGTTTTGACGCTCTGAATGAAGATCTTTTTTTGAACTTAGATCGAGCCTTTCCTTAACGATGCCGATGTAAGTTCATTCTACCACCTTCGGAGAGTTTCCATATTTCTTACCCCGGAGGCTAGAAATAATTCTTGGGTACTTCGAGATGTACGAGTTCTCGATTTTATTCTACCCCAAGGTTTCCTGAAGTCAAGCCTTGACCTGAAAACTCCAAGAGCATGCCTGTCATTCAGCTTGTGGCCCTGTTTAGTGTATTAAGGATCCGTGAAAAATTCTTCTCTTCGAATATCACTTGACGAGTTTCTCTCATCACCTTCACGGGCTTAGATTTTGTTATAATCATCGATGTAATCCCATTTCGCGCTCCAGACAATCTTCGGATTTCATTATCTAAGGCTTTCGTCACGGTACGTGAGTCCATGTGATGAAGTTTTTCCAAAGCTTTTTGATTTCAATGGCTGGTCGCTCGTCTTTCCGTATATTTTCCGTATAAAACAGGTCACGTAGAGTAAACGTGATGCATCGATCTTGCCTGAGGAACAGGAAATCCGAGGTTTCTGTTTTCTAATCATCACGGTCTGGCTTTGAAGATTAGTTTTTCGAAACGTTCAGGAACAAAGACCTGCCAGAGTGCCTCCAAAGGTGTACTGATTGTAGATACTTACTTTGCCTTTGATGAGCCAGACTCTTCCGAAGTTCCCTCAGACAGGTGCCTTGATACGCCCGACATTCATGTTGAAGGCTAGAGCGTACTAATCATGCAGTTGGTTGCTGATTAGACCGAGCTGATGTAGGATTCCAAAGGCCACATTACTTGCTTAACCAGCGAGGTAGGTAATGATTACACCAGTATCTCGCCCAAGCTGATCATGGGGTCTATAGCAGTGAAAACTCGCTTTCGAGAGAGCTTAATGAAGTATGATGGAGTAAGTATGAGTGATGCGTGTTTTGAAGGAATCTGGTCGAGGTAAATGCTAACTCTAATGCTTCATTCTCTTCTTGAACGTAGTTGAGTAGGGGTGAATCTCTTCCTTTAAGATCAAGCATTGACTATTAAGAAGTCTCTCCCATTCGGAAAACGATCACCCTTCTGCCGTCTCAAGTTATTTAGGTGATATGTCTTCTCGAAGCAATGTCTTTGTTTCTTGTCATGCTTTGGCTGAAGGGGTATTCTATGAGCGCGTGGTGAGGCTTTGGTTAATGGTACGAGTGTTTTCTTTCGGCTTCTTTCAACGACCGAGTTCCGTGATAGTCGGTGTAGAAGAATTCTCAGGCCTTTGTCAGGGGATACGATTATCGGTGTGGTTCTCTTGTCTCATAAGACAGGATTTCCACATAGTCCGTGTAAAAGAAATCCCAGGCGCTCCCCAGCGGGCATGGATATAAGTGCCGTTCTCCAGATTCCTTCAATAGCCCTGGCCAGAAAAAACGCGTGAACTACCTCGTCGAATGTCCTTCAAACGCCCATGTGATTATAGGCATCCTTCGAGGGACCTGACTGATCACTGAAATCGTTTTGTAGAGTCTGGTCGAAACTTGAGATCGCTTCTAGATCGTGCAATGTTCGAAATGATAGAACCGACAATCAATCTATCCGTTAACGATACAGATAGGTGACCGTCGTATGTGATTCAACTTGAAGACTTGTTGTCCTATCCTATTAAAGAGACTAGCAACAACGTCTTGTAGACCGTGTCCTCGTTTGAAAATGCGCAATTGATGCATTCCCATATGTCTAGAGTGTCTTGGTGTATTGTGTATATCCGAACAGATCCCGATCAGCTGGAAACGGCTTGATTAGCTGTCATTTCCCGTGAAATTTCCACTTCGACTTCTAGAGCAAAGTCCCTCCAAATCCGGACAAATTTATAGGCAGCCTAACGTTTCTCCTTGCTCTTCTCAGAACACTGAGATAGTAGACTTGCCGTGGAAGAAAAACCCTCTATACTTTTCCATGCAGTTCTTTTCGTGTTCAAACCAGCTTGTCTGATTTCTGAAAACATATACTCCGTCATTTTGTTCAGTATACTTTCAACCAAACAACGCACATGACTGCCTGCTACCGCTGGAACATCTGACACTCTACTGTCGTAGTGCCAGAGCTCTCTAGAGTTGTCTGCATCGTTTTCATACTTGTGCAAAGCTTTGCCGATATTGTTGGTGATGAAAAGCACATGTAGCTTGTATCCTTGGTTTCTATTCCTAAAGGAGGCTTGCATTTCCTCCCAGAACTTGGACAAAGCTGCGCTCATGTCTGCTCTTCCTTAGAACAATATATAGACCAAAAGGCCGAGTATTGGAGTTGACATTTGGGCTTGTTTGTGCCAATAGCCGTGCTGTTGCTTTCCAGATGTGCCAAACCAGAAAAAAGAGCGACCGGTACAAGATAGGTGTGGCAGTTCGTAACCATAGTGGTGCGCCAAAATCTGGTCCCTTCTTAGAGCAAAGCGTTCGTAGTGTGTATAGAACTGACCTAAAGATGGGAGAGCAAACGTGAACACCAGTTTAGACGAGAGTTCGGTTGGTTGGCTTGTATCCTCAAAGATCACACCCTCGTGCCTCAAGATGGATGGTCAGAAGATCTCATTGTAACAAAGTCTTCGGAGGAAACCACGATGGTAGATGGCGATGAGCCCAGATAGTAAATTTATTGATCCTTGTGTAAGATAAGGAAAGTAGTTCATCGAAGCGTTGCAAGGGAGGGACTCCATATCTTAAGGTGTGGAGTTCGACCAAGGTGGATGATGTATAGTGATAAGCTGACACGAAAAGTGCGTTCGTCCTATGACCGAGGCAAGTGGATAAAACATGAAGTCATTGACCAAAGTTATGGCAAATAAGTCATCCATATTGGGACAGTTGGACCAACTCGGGTGGATGTAGAAGAGATGGAGAAGTCGGGGGGAGGGGCGGGTTTATAAACCACAGGGTTAACAGAAAATGTGCGCTAATAGCAATTCATCCTCCATACATGGTAGGAATGGAAGGAAGATGGACGGGAAGGAGAAGCTACATTCATCACGAGTTAGCAATCGCTCACTTCAGCTCTGATCGCTATCTGAGCTTAGTAGTAAAGATCTGCTGATCGTACCTATTGCCTCCAAAGAGCTCTTCCTCGGCCTTTGGATGATAAGGCCAGAAATGCTACATGTTTTTCGTGGTCCAGGTAGGTTTCTTGTCAAGACCATAGACCTTGGCACTAGTCAATAGATTTGGTAGTCCTTTTCCATTGCATTGATGGTGATCATGCCCATCTCAGATATTTGTTTGGGAACAATCGTGAACTTTTGCAAGGCAGGACTGCTGGCTATCTTGATCTTGTGGCTGTCAGTAGGCAGATCATAAACTAGAAGTGGGACTTACCCACCCTGCTGCAATTATGTGCCTTCGGATCTCTAGGTCTTCTCTTGTCTAGAAGGGAATATTTCTGTAGCTGTTGTAGGTTATTATCCTTTGGATTGCTTGATGCTTCGTAGTACGAGTGGAGCGGCACAATGTACAAATTCGTTCAGGTCCCGACCGTGAGCTGACCAGCCACCCTGGAGCTGGTGATCGTGGCCATTTCTTGAATCCAACAAGTACAGTCTTGGTATGAATGAACCTTCACCTTCGATTTGATGATCAAGATGCAGGCAGAGAAGGTAATACGGAGAGCTGATGAAGTCAATGTTGAGATACATAGCATGAACAGCTGTCTATGATGATTGTGGGCTCGCGTAATATCCACTATTAGTTCCCGATGTACAGCCGGTAGAAAGCTAACAATATATGCTGGCGACAGTAAAGGAGACTAAGCGAGCCAATCATTGTCGTCCAAAAGAGTGAAATATTATGTTTTTCCTTTTTCTGCGGCGCAACCCAAGTAAGTATAATCACGCAGGAAGCACTTAAAGGATCAGATTATCGAGAAAGAATTGAAGACAATCAGAAGTTCCACTTTCAAGTAACCTACTGCACTGTCCTCTTCTTTATCTCGAAACAAAATTCGCTCAATGAAGTTGTCAGAATTGCATCGTTGCCAGCTGACACAACTGTAAGTTTTTGCACGTTCATCGATTGAATAATTCATGAGACATTTTTAACGAAGAGAAGGTCGATGTCCTGATCAGCCAAACTGGACGAAATGCCGTTCCTCGACTAAGTTCCCTAGTTTTCATGCCGCTGATCGTATAGTGATAATAGAGTTACGGAGCGCCAAAAATAGAGAGATGAGAGGCCCAGTAGCTGATTTATTGGAGGAAACGAATAGAAAGGTGGATGATATGGCAAAATGAGAGCCACCAACGGTTTGAAAGCGAAGACAAACGAAAGGGGACCCCAGTGAAACGTCGAAGCTTTTCTAAAAATTGCCAGTAAGTATAGTGGTACCTTTTATTACTGGGAAGCACAAAGCGTTTGCAAAACACAGAAGTACAGTACAATTCACACAACCACGCTCACTGAAGATCTCCATGAGCATGAACCTTCTACGCCTCCTCAACCGAATCAGATCTCCAGCCCAGCCAGTAGCCGTGTCCCCTGAAAATTTCTTCCATGTAGGAAGCAAAGATCATGAAACAGCCAGATGTTCTTATGGCTCTTTTGTCAAGGCTGGATTTCAAATGCGAGTTTAACAGCTTAAGAATTCGAAATCCAATGAACAGCGGAAACCCGGAGCCGGATGCAAAGCCACCGGATAGGAGACCGAGAGATATCACCCATTTGACAAAAGCAAACGCATAAAGAGGCTGAAAGATAATGCTTATGCTGATGGGGGGGCCACAATGTTCCAATACTGGTCTTCGTTGACAAGTCTATATTCCTATCACGGAGCCAAGCACGTGTAGACTACATCAACCGGCCACGATTTACTTTGCATATTCGCTGATGCCTTTGATAAGGGTCCATGTTAGTCCACGTCCTCGAGCTCTTTGACGCTATACTCAAGCCCCAGAAACCCACACCTTGAATAATTGGCGGGTGCTCAAGGACCATCGGTTGACGATCAGTGTCATTTTGACGCATAATAGCCCATTGGAAGAAACCGTACGATTCCAATCAATTATACAAGCACTGGGAATCTCTTCTGTGAGTCCGTCCGCATAGACATGGAGTGAGGTCAAGTCATACATCACCACGATATGGTATAACCTACAGGGCCGTAATCTTTAATCGCCGGGTCGACGCTACAGTCACTGCCATTTTTGAGGTACGCTGCAAAGAAGTACAGTCGTTTGTATGTGTGCAGAAGAAGGATGTTGTTCCAAGTGGTCTTGAAGCCATTTCCGAATAGTAAGTGATTATGAAGCAGTCCGCTGAAAGTCAAGTTCTTAATAGGAGTGAGACGAGTACTACGGGGGAGCTTTGCAAGTATGAACACAAAATACCAGACCAACTTTTAAATTCAGAAGAAGTGATTCCCATCTGTAGTTGGGATTAAAATTACGGTACCTTACAGATAGGCCTACCTCGCTTAGCATAACGATGCGGGTAATAAGCGAATTACTATAATAAGCTTCTCTTGACGCTAGTCCTCCAAACCCTGAGCATTGCTACAATCGAAGATCTCAAACCTTCATGCAGTGCACAACAATATTGCTAACGATGTATTGCTGGGTGAATTTGCGTTTCTCTGTTGATATCTAGTTAGGATTCTTATGTGACACATGAAACACCTTCCACTCGTGGCTAACAGAAGGTTGTGTTCACTCGGCCTTCCCGCTTCTCTGCAGACAGTGCCCGGGGCCAGGCAGTAAGACCTACTCCTAGGTATAATATTATGAGAAGTCGGTCATGACGCTATCGGAGCAGATCTCGAATTTAGGCAAGGTACCCCGTAAAATCAGTACTCACAGTGTTTGATGAAAAGTAAAGATCAATGATTAGACTACGGTCCTCGATCTCAAAACCACCCGTAACAGGAGCCTCTGGAATACGAATTCTTTGGGTAAGACTTCACGCCTAGAACCGTATGCTGCGCTCTAAACGACAACCGCACATGTACTACCTCAGCGGCAGGATGCCTACTAAGCTTGGTGTAGTACATTTTGCAAAGCTGCGTCAAACGTCATGTCACTCTACCTTGTGGTGAATGGAAACAAAGGTCTTACAGGCACTACTAGGCCTTACTGGGAAGACTTGCGCTGCCGACTTTTCCGGTACTTCCTTCGCTTTCGAACTTGTGCTTTTTAAAACTATCGTCAACTCCTGCAAATCACAATAGCGTGCATCACCAGAGTCCAATCTTAATGTGCGCAGCTTTGAAGAACACCTGCTTGCCGCCAGTTTATCGTTCGTCGTTTGATTAACCGCCGGCAATTTTGTTAGCTCTCTCAAGTCTGATATCCAATTCGCTCTCTTTTCCCTAAGGTTCATGACGCCGTATTGCTTCTTTCTAGTCTCAATATATCTTCGAAACTTTCAATAAAAGACACTTAGATATGACCGGGTATAGAAAAGGCTTCTGAGCCGTAGTCGTATGTGCTAATCTGTTGCATCTACGTAAATTTCGAGCTTATGGGGTACGCGGTTGTTGGGTCTGAGCTTGTAAATCCTCTCGTTGCTCAAGCGTGAGATTATAGTGCAACAAATCTGGCCTTGAGCAATGCTTAGCCAACATGAAAGCAATGTTCCAACACTAAGCTGTTGATTCAACCATCGCCATGAAGGGCGACTTATGGATTTATAAATATAGTAATCTCACACCCCAAAATTGGGGTAGTTCTCCAAAGCTTCAAGTCACCGGCTCTTCTTCAGACAATCGGAGTCGTTTGAGAAATTTTCAGGTTCCGCAAGCATTTCTTTCCTCAATATATCAGCAAAATGCACAACTTTTGATTACATTCACATACTCGCTCTGTTGAGTTCAATCTCATTTACAGTTGCCTCTCCTATCACCACACTTCAGCGCTTTCAGCATCGAGCAAACCCTTATTAACCTGGCGGTACCCCAATTCTATACAATGAGTACCATGGCGGCACTTGCCCACCAGCAATCGTTCTGGATCCGGCCGGTTTCGGTCCTGCCGACTTTCACAAGAAGTGCATTTCGTATTGCGAAGTACGCCAATCGTTCGCCTATGACCAGGAGAAGCCCATAGACAATGGTTATTGTCCTGGACCTTTGACCTGCAGCGTGGGAACCAATAAAGGAACGACATATATTTGGAATGGCTCCGTAAACAACAAATGAATTTCTGCACTAGGTTTTGGTATCATTGGAGGATATAGCTCCGCAGTCGCAACAACAGACGTCCGATCGACTTCTGTCAACCTTGAGCAAGGGAACTGTGATTACTTCACGTTCTTGCCGATATTACATCACTCATGGTATGTAATTACTTTATGGCCGCTTGGTACTACTGCTCTACTTGCAGTACTAGTCATAAAGCTCAGACACACTACCGATACCACCTACATTCTCACTCGGCACACGGTTCTGACTCTGAAATTCAAGCTTTACGAGATTGCCTCGGCATTGCTTAACACACATCGTCATATCAAAGCTAAAAACCCGTTTAAAATGCCATCAGACCAGACCAACATCCGTCCTTCAAGGTTAGAACAGAAAGTCCTAGAACTTAAAGCGATGATAAATGAAAGTCTCGAGAATGGTAAAGCCTTTTATCTTGTCATCTGCTGTACGCAAAGCTGATTGCTACTAAGGTACGCACGTGTTTGTTTTACAGAAGATGCCGCATATCATAAATAATGAGACGACCTGCGGCTATCCCATTTGCCTTCAATACGCGCAAACATTCAAATTAGACTCCTATAGACTCAGTCTAGAACCCAAATCGAACGGCTTTGATCATTCTCAAGCAGAAACCGCAACGACCAGCGTCGGTACCTGGAAGGCTGTAAAGAAATCACTGCAAAGTGCCGGAAATCCTGCAAATTTGAGGGGTAAGGCATTGGGAGGTATGCATTGGTTCTGTCTATCATGCGTTGAGAAGCTGAAGGCGAGGGAAGAGGTAGACGATAAATGCTCTACTATCTCATTAACACTTGCTGTGGTTCTGGCTCAGATCAGCAAGTACATCTTTCCAGAGTGTCGTGAGAATGCCGCAGGTGGAAAGACGTACAAGCTCTCTTCGCCGCAAACCTACGCCGTAGAGAAATGGAAGGCGGCGATACTCTTCCTGGAGTTTTTTGCGGAACAATGGCAAGACCAGAGACGCGGTAAGCCTCTGCAGGGGTACTGGCTCGGTCCAGAAGTGGGCCAAAGATGCCTTCGTCGGACGAGGAAGCAGGCTCCTGTACGCCTCTGAAGTCCTACAGGATTTGAAAGGTAGCACGGAGCTCGGACACATAAGAGTGGAGGTGGCAAAGCGTCATGTAAAGGGCAGAAAGCTAAGCCAAGTCCTGTCGCTGGTGGACGTGAAGGTAGAAGAGAAGATCGAGGCCTGGAATTCCAAAACCAATGTCCTCATCCCGGGTCTGTCGAACAATTGCAGACTGAAAAACCTGCCTCAAGCCCCCCATTCCGACAAAAACCAACTGTGCTTGAACCGGAACGACGCCTTTGGCAATTGTAGATAGTAGAAATTGTGCGAGAGTCAGAATGTCAACGACCGTGGATCCAGCCCACTTGCTTCGACTTTTTGATGTGAGT
>JAABUO010000853.1_pt1 | contig 46855 bp, 46 predicted proteins | sample 5559291 | NCBI WGS metagenome assembly JAABUO01 (sample SAMN10711878, study PRJNA513372) | rock metagenome | isolation source: Antarctica rocks | place: Antarctica: Victoria Land, Finger Mt sud
ACGTCGCGCGGCTGCATTCGGGCGATCTCTCGATCTGGAGCGCGATGGCGGAACAAATGCGCCGGCTCGACGACCTCGGCATCGCCTACGATCTCACGCCGGGCGTGCCGTCGTTCGCGGCGGCGGCCGCCGCGCTCGGCCGCGAATTGACGTTGCCGCACGTCGCGCAAACGCTCGTGCTCACGCGCACCGCGACGCGCTCGACTGCGATGCCGCCCGGCGAAGATCTCGCGACGCTGGGACGCTCGGGCGCGACGCTCGCGCTCCATCTTTCGCTAGCGAATCTGGCGCGTGTCGTCGCGGAACTCGCGCCGCTCTACGGCGCGCGATGTCCCGTCGCGGTCGTCTATCGCGCGAGCTGGCCCGACGAACGGGTGCTCTACGGCACGCTCGCAACGCTGGAAGCGCTCGTTGCGGACGCCGGCATCGATCGCAACGCCGTCGTCTTCATCGGCAAGACGCTCGCCGCGGAAACGTTCGGGGAAAGCCATCTCTACTCGGTCGGCCGCGAGCGTTCGTCGTGATTTCGTCGTCGCGTCGCACGTCCGCACGAGGCGCGCCGCTACGCGTGCTCGTTCTCGGCGGAACGCGCGACGCCTACGACCTCGCAACGGCGCTCGTTGCAAGCGCCGAGCTCGCGCCGCTGGCGGTCATGTCGTCGCTCGCGGGCCGCACCGCGTCCCCGCTCGTGCCACCGGGCGGCGTGCGCAGCGGCGGCTTTGGCGGCGTCGCGGGGCTCGCCGCGTATCTCGAATGCGAAGGTATCGACGCGGCGGTCGATGCCACGCATCCGTTCGCCGCGACGATCTCGCGCAACGCCGTGCTCGCGTGCGCGCGTATCGGCGTGCCGTTGCTCGGGCTCGAACGGCCGCGTTGGACGCCGGTCCCGGGCGATCGCTGGGAGCGCGTCCCCGACGTCGCGGCCGCGGCGTTGCGTGCGCGCGAGCTCGGCCAACGGATATTCTTGACGATCGGACGGCAGGGCCTCGCGCCGTTCGCCGCTATCGACGACCGCTGGTTTCTCGTGCGCGCGATCGACCCGCCGGAGGTGGCGTTGCCGCCGCGCCATACGCTGCTGCTCGCGCGCGGCCCGTTCGCGCTCGCCGACGAACTCGCGCTCTTACGCCGGCATGCGATCGACGTCGTCGTCGCTAAAGATAGCGGCGGCGATGCGACGGCCGCCAAACTCACGGCCGCGCGTACGCTCGGCATTGCGGTCGTCGTCGTCGATCGTCCGCCGGTCAGCGGTGCCGCGACCGTCGCCGGTAGCGACGCCGTCATCGAATGGCTCGCGGCACTGCGCGCTCCGGCGAACGCCCGATGAACGGCGGCGATTTCTCACCCGCCGAACGCGCGGCGCTCTACCGCGCCATCGCGCTCCGGCGCGACGTGCGGGCAGAATTTTTGCCCGATGACGTCGACGACGACGTGCTCGCGCGCGTGCTCGGCGCCGCGCACCAGGCGCCGTCGGTCGGTCTGTCGCAGCCGTGGCGCTTCATCGTCGTGCGCGAGCTCGCGACGCGCAGCGCCGTGCATGCCGCGTTCACGCGCGCGAATGCCGCCGCGGCGGCGGCGTACGAGCCCGCGGATGGCGAGCGTTATCGCGGCCTGCGGCTCGCCGGGATTCTCGACGCTCCCGTCAACGTGTGCGTGACCTGCGATGATGACTGCGCGCGCGGCAACGGCCTCGGGCGGCGAACGATGCCGGAAACCGCGCGCTACTCGACGGTTTGCGCGATTCAAAATTTGTGGCTTGCGGCGCGCGTCGAGGGGCTCGGCGTCGGCTGGGTCAGTATCATCGAGCCGGCGGAACTGCGGACGCTGCTCGCGATTCCCGAACGCTTGGCGGTCGTCGCCTATTTGTGCGTCGGTCACGTCGTGGCGTTCGCGCCGGTGGCCGATCTCGAACGCGACCGCTGGGAAGCTCGCGTTGCGCTCGCGGACGTCGTCGATTACGAACGGTATGGCGGCCGGTGAGCGCGCGCGCGATCATGGTGCTCGGAACCGCGTCGCACGTCGGTAAGTCGCTGCTCGCGGCGGCGCTCTGCCGCATCCTCGCCGACGACGGTTACCGCGTCGCGCCGTTCAAGGCGCAGAACATGTCGCTCAATTCCGCGGCCACTCCCGACGGCCGCGAGATCGGGCGCGCGCAGGCGATGCAAGCCGAAGCGGCGCGCGTCGCACCGACGGTCGAGATGAATCCGCTGTTGCTCAAACCGACGAGCGACGTCGGTTCGCAGGTCGTCCTCTTAGGGCGCGTGCACGGCGTCCAGCGCGCGGCCGACTACCATCGGCGGCGCGTCGAAGAGTTCTTTCCAATCGTCGTCGACGCGTATCGCAATCTCGCCGCACGGCACGACGTCATCGTATTGGAAGGCGCGGGAAGCCCGGCGGAAATCAATCTCAAGGCGACCGATATCGTGAACATGCGCATGGCGGAGGCCGCCGATGCTGCGTGTCTGTTGGTCGGCGATATCGATCGCGGCGGCGTGTTCGCCGCGCTGTTCGGCACCCTCGCGCTGCTCGAACCGCACGAACGGGCGCGCGTCCGCGGCTTTGCAATCAATAAGTTTCGCGGGGATCCCGCGCTGCTCGCACCGGGCGTCGCGGAAATCGAACGACGCATCGGCGTCCCGTCGCTCGGCGTCGTGCCGTGGCTGCGGGACGTCGGTCTCGACGAAGAAGACGGCGTCGCGCTCGCCGATGCGCCGCGCGTTGCGACGCGCGGCTGGACGCGCGCGACGGGAGAATCCGGCCGGCCGTTGCGCGTCGCCGTCGTCGCGTTTCCCTACCTCGCCAATGCGACGGATTTCGCGGCGCTCGACGCGGAGCCGAGCGTCGATCTCGCCTATGCCGAGCGGCCGCAGGATCTCGCGTACGCCGACGTGGTGGTGCTGCCCGGCACCAAGGATACCCTCGGGGCATTGCGCTGGCTCGACGGCGGCTTCGGCGAAGCGATCCGAGCCTTCGCGACGCGCGGCGCGGTGCTCGGTATCTGCGGCGGCTATCAGGCTCTCGGGACGGAAGTCGCGGATCCGCACGGCGTCGAAGGCGGCGGCGTTCGTGCCGGGCTCGGGCTGCTGCCGGTGCGGACGGTGCTCGCGCGCGAGAAGGTGACGCGGGCCGTGCGCGTGCGACCCCGCGCGGGCGCGTTCTTCGGTGACGATGTTGGGGCCGGCGACGTCGTCGTGACGCGTGGATTCGGCGCCGGTGCTCACCGGCTCGAAGGCGGCGGCTACGAGATCCACATGGGGCGCACGACGCCGGACGACGGAGCGCGCGGCTTCGCCGATCTCGCGTACGACGACGGCGAACGAATCGTCGACGGGGCCGTCTCGCCCAACGGTGCCATCGTCGGCACGTACGTTCACGGGCTCTTTACCGACGACGCGTTACGCTGGGCGTTCGTGCGGGCTGCCCGCGAGCGCGCCGGGCTCGCGCCGGGCGCGCATCTCGTTGCATATGGGGCGGAGCGCGAAGCGCGCTTCGATCGGCTCGCGGCACACGTACGGAGGGCGCTCGACGTTCCCGCGCTGCTCGGCGCGCAGCTCTCGGCGGGACGGCGATGACGAGCGCGCGCGCGTTCGCACTCGCCTGTGCGGCGGACGCCGCCTTTGGCGACCCGGCCGATTTTCCGCATCCGGTGCGCGCCCTCGGTGCGCTGTGCGGTCAGGCGGAACGCCTAGCGCGTGCGTACGCGCGCGGCGACGCGCGTCGCGAGCGCGCGGCGGGTGCGGTGCTGTGCGCGACGTTCGTCGGCGGAACGTACGCCATCGCCGCCGTCGCACTCGCGCGCGCCCGCCGCATCGACGCGCGCTTCGGCGTCGCATGCGAGATCGGACTCGCCTGGACGACGCTCGCCGCGCGCGACTTGCTCGCCGAGGCGCATGCGGTGATCTCGGCCCTCGAGTCGTGCGATCTGCCGCGCGCGCGAACTCGCGTCGCGCGTATCGTCGGCCGCGATACGGCGCAGCTCGCGCCCGTCGACATCTCGCGCGCCACGATCGAGACGCTCGCCGAAAGCGCCTGCGACGGCATCGTCGCTCCGTTGCTCGCGCTCGCCGTCGGCGGCGTTCCGCTGGCGCTCGCGTTCAAAGCGGCGAGTACGCTCGATTCGATGCTCGGACATATCGAAGCGCCGTACACGCACCTCGGCTCGGTGTCGGCGCGCTTCGATGACGTCGCGTGTTTCGTTCCGGCCCGGGTTGCCGCGCTCGCGCTCGCGCTCTGCGCGCCGGTCGTCGGCGGAGACGCGAGTCGCGCGCTCGCCGTGCTGCGTGCCGACGGGCATCGCCATCGCAGTCCGAACGCCGGACGGCCGGAAGCCGCGATGGCCGGGGCACTCGGCGTGCGACTTGGCGGAACGAATTATTACGACGGTGTCGCGCACGTTGCGCCGTTCTTAGGAGCGCGCTTTGCCGAGCCGACGGTCGCTGCGGCGCGCAGCGCTCGAACGCTCGTCGCAACGAGCGCGTGCGCGGTCGCGACGCTCGCCATCGCTATCCACGCGCTCGGCAGTGGGTTGAAGCGGAACCGGCAAGCGTGAGCGAGCGCGCCGACGCCCGTAACGATGGCGGGCCGTTCGCGTCGTCCGTACCCGTGCATGGCGGCGATCTCGCTGCTATTGGGCGACGCTTCGGAGTCGATCCAGCCGAACTGCTCGACTTCAGCGCGAACCTCAACCCGCTCGGCCCGCCGCCGTCGCTGTTGCGCGAGCTTGCCGCTGCAGCGGCCGATGTGGCCGATCTCGGCCGCTATCCCGATCCCGACGCGCGTCCGCTGCGCGCAGCGCTCGCGCAAGCCCTCGCTATCGAACCGGAAGCGATCGTGGTCGGCAACGGCGCCGCCGCTCTCCTGGGCACCGCGCTCGCGGCACTCGACGTGCGGCGCTGCGTCGTGCCGACCCCGGCGTTTAGCGAAGATCGTCACGCGGTGACGACGGCCGGCGCGCGTTGGAGCGGGCTCGCCCTCGACCCCGCGCGCGATTTCGCGCTCGCGCCGGCGCGGGTGCTGGCGGCGCTTCATGGCGGCGCAGCCGATGCGTGCCTGCTTACGAATCCGCACAACCCGTCGGGTGCGCTCGCCGCGCGCGACACCGTGCTGCAGCTGGCGCAGGACGCACGCGCCTGCGGCGGCGCAACGATCGTCGACGAAGCGTTCGTCGATTACGCGCCCGAGGCGTCCGTCACGCGCGACGCCGCTGCGGGCGACGGCACGGGCGGCGGTGCGCTCGTAACGATCCGTTCGCTCACGAAGTTTTTTGCCGTGCCGGCGCTGCGTGTCGGCTACGCGGTCGCTCCACCGGCACTTGCCGCCCGGATGCGCGCGGCGCTTCCGTCATGGCCCGTCACGACGCTCGCCGCGCGTGCGTTGGGCGCCGCCTTGCAAGACGCCGACTATGCGCGACGGACCCTTGCGGCAAATGCAACGGCACGTTCGTTACTCGCTGCCGAACTAACCGCTATCGGATGCGCACCCTATCCGTCCGCAGCGAACTTTTTCCTGATGAAATTGCCTGCCCGATCGCCGCGCGCGCCGGAACTCGTGCGCCGTCTCGTGCTCGACGAGCGAATTGTCGTGCGCGATTGTTCGTCGTACGAGGGGCTCGAGGCGGGCGAACACGTTCGCGTTGCAATTCGAACGACCGAGGAGAACGCGCGGCTGGTTGCGGCCCTCGCGCGCGCGTTGTAGGCTTTAACGGTATCGCGACATGACGGTGTCGCCATGAATCGATCGCAACCCCGTACCTCGGACGTAGCAAGGGAGGCTAACATGACCGCCGCCGCAATCAACGGTATCGACATCCACACCTATTTGGTGAAAGAGCCCGCGCGGGCGATCGCATTTTGGCGCGATACGATGGGCCTCAGGGTAACGTGGGAAGCGGAACAAGGCGCCGAATTCGAACTCGCCGACGGCGCATCGTTTGGTCTGTGGAAAATGGGCGACGATTCGTGGATGGCGGGCAACGGTGTCATGTTCGGGGTTCCCGACATCGACGCGGCCGTCGCTCACTATCGCGCGAAGGGCGTGCGCATCGCGGACCACATCGAGGAAAGTCCGGTGTGCCGCATGGCATTTGCCGAGGACAGCGAGGGCAATCACTTCATCTTGCATCAGCGCAAGGCCGCCGAGGTCTGAGATTTTTCCTGTCCGAACGTCCGCAAGCCCGCGAGGCGCGGCACTAACACTCCCCCGACCGTCCCGAGGAGCTATCCTTATGCAGCGACCACCCTCGCCGTTCGCGCTCGCGCTTTCGTTGTTCGGCGTTACGCTCGCCGCGACGGCGTGTAGCGGCGGTGGTGGCAGCGGTGGCGGCGGTTCCATGCAACCCGGAAATCCACCGCCGATCGTGGTAACGCGCTCGTTCCCGAAAGGGGACGCGATAGCGCAGCGTGGTGGCACCGCGTGGGACATCATCGGGGTAAAAACGACGCTCACCGGTCAATTTTTTGGCGGTAACGGCAACACCTATGACACGCTCCGCGTAGATGTCACTTTCGCTCAAGACGTTACGAACGCGTTACCTGTCCCCGGGCAACCATTGAAGAACGGGTCGCAACTTGGCGTCGCAATTGGTTTAGATAGCGACGGGAATCCTTCAACAGGGAATTTCAACGGGTGCTTCCCAGATAAAGGTACGCCGGACGAATTCGTTTCTGATGTTGGGTTTGGCGACAGATTAAGCGACGGTAATTATTCTATTCTAGGTACTGGTGGAAGCCCGATTTATAGTGGCTCGCCCAATCCCGGGAGCGAAGCTCAAACGTCGGTCTCGGGAAATGTAGTGTCACAGACATTTTTCTTGGCAGCCGTTGGCGCATCAAGTGGGCTGGCCGTGCCTAAAATCAAGGTTAGTGTGGCGTCGGTAAACGGAACCTCGACGCTTTTAACTGACTGCGTACCAACCGACGGAACCGAAATCTAACTTAACCTATTAGCGATCAACGCCAACTCGCCGTATGTGGCGATTCATTTGCCCACGATCTGTTGATGCCGTACGTCGTCATATTATAGTCGTTACCGTCCGCCTTTTCGGAGCCTGGTGGGGGCGAGTTATTTGGAGACGGGCTATATGTAGGCGCGCATGGCGCCTCGAACGCTCTCCCTCTTACTCCCCAAGGAGCTCCATTATCACCTGGAATGTTGTTGTCTTGGAAAGCGTTCGTCTGGTTGTTATTTTCACGACTATTTGCACACAACATTCTCACATGAATTAACGTATCGCGATAAGCCGTAGGGTCAAGCGACTCAGGTTGTTTTCGCCTTGCCGCTCTTAAATCATCAAAGCCACCGGTATCCCCTTGAGTTGCCGCGATTGCACCATTCGTTGCCGCGGTATCCTGAGCTCCCGTGACAACGGCAAATGGCGGGGCATCGAAAATGCGGAGCGTTAGTCGTCGCGAGCGTGTACCGACGACGTCGCCGGAATGCCCGCGGACCGTGGCGGTCACGACGATGGAAATCCGATTTTCATCGACGGCAGCTTGCAGATTACTCGCGCGGTCGGGACCGTTGACGTTAGTCGTTGCTGCAGTCGAGCCGACTACGCCGTAGGTCGTGACCTCGGATAGCGGGCAGATCGTCGTCGACGACGGCGACGTTTGCGCCGTGCAGATCCGGCGTGGTGTATCCGTTTGCGTTTTCGCGGGCCATTGCGAGGCGGCGCCGTTGATTGCGACGTAGCGCTGGGCCCAATTCGTTGCCTCGTCGCCGCCGCGTGTGAGGGCCGCCGTAATGTGACGCGTCACGGCCTGCTGCATGGAAGCCTTCGCCGTGACGAGCGAACTCGTCAAGAGGCTTCCCATCACGACGAGCATGATCGCAATCAACGCTAGCGTCTGCAACAGCATCTTTTAATACAGCTTTCTCGATGACGAAACGGACGTCTCCATTAGGGTGACGGTGTATCGACGATGGCCGGTGGCGGGCTATAGCGCGCGACGTTGTGGCCCAGCGGTGGAGGCGGTGCCTTCGGGCAGGCTGCGCCGGGCGTGTTGCCCTGTTCGACGGCGTACAGCACACCTGCGGTGGATTCGATAAACCAGTCGGGATGATAGCTGTCGACGCCGCCCCGAACCGGCGCTCGCAAGCCTTCGGGATAGCCGAAGATGTAGTAATCGCACCACACGATCGGCTTGGTCTTGAAGTCGTCGTAGCTGACCAAGAGTTGCGCGCCGATATAAATGCGTGACACGCTGCGGAACGGGAAGCTTTTCGACGTCGTATCGCGCCGATAGATGACGACGCGGAAGTTCGGTGCCGCGTGCACCGTGAAGCCGCTCGGCAGCGCCGCGGTCGCGAGGTGCACCGTCCGCGATCCGCGCTCCGTCGCGATCCCGATCTGGACCGTCATGTTGCCGCCAAAGAGGTCGGCGCGCGCTCCGGCGCCGTCGTCGTAGCCGACGGGCAGCGGCCTCGGTGTCGGTCCCGCAAAGAGCGGAGCGACCACCGACCCGTACGGGTTGGTCGTCCTATCCACGAGTTGGTTGGCGAACAGTTTCTGCGCGCCGAATGCCGTCACGCCGTGCAGCGCGGGATAGTGTCCGTTCGCGTCGATCGCGCCGGTGGTCCGGTCGCTGATGCCGCGCCGGCCGACGGTATCGTAATCGTAGCGCGTTAACGTCTTGGCCGTCGCGTCGTAGACGTACGCGAAAAAGACCGGCTTTCCGTCGTCGCTCTTCGCGTAGAAATCGACCTCGTGACCGTCGGCATTCCCGCCGGAAAAGACGTCGCGATCGGGGACGAAGACCGCGAATGCCGTCGCGGCTTCGCTGCGAAACGCATCGATCTGTGCTTCGAGCGTTAACGAGCCGCTCGTGGCCGTCGCGACGGTTTGCGTCGCGCGGGAGAGCGCGCGCAGCACACCGAGCATCGTAAAGGCGACCGCAATGAAGATCGCGAGCGCGAGCAGCACCTCGATTATCGAAAACCCGCGTTGCGCTCGTAGCTTCGAGGGACGTTGCTCGGGCACGGTTAGAAGCCGGCGCCGCACTCGGTTGTGCGACGACCGATCCCGGCGCGGGCGCTTCGCTGTATAACTGCTGCTGTTCGCTCGCCCGCACGCCGTTCTCATCGCTGACGGTGACGTGCGCGACGATCGGTGCGTGTACCACGGCCTGGGTGACCGCGACGTCGACCGTGAGACGCTTGCCGTTGCGAACGATCGTTCCCGTCGACGAACGGCCGACGAGCGAGGCGAGCAGCGGCGCGTCGTAAGCGGTCGCCGTGCGAATATCCGAAAGCACGTTGAGCGCGTCGTCGGTGAGGGCGCCGCGCGCGACGACGCCGCTCGTCGCATGCAGCGAACCGAGTACGGCCGCGCTTACACCGAAGGCGACCGCCGCCGAAAGTGCTATCGCCAATATCGCTTCGAGCAGCGTGAAGCCCCGTTCGCCCGCGCGTTTCATTGCGGGAGTCGCGGGCCGCTGGGAACGATCGGCGCTCGTCGCGCGATGCTCGCGTTCGCGGTTGCGAGCGTCGCCGCGTCGAGCGGAACGTCGGCAGCGAACGCCGTGAAGCGACACTCCAGAGGGTGCGACTCGGCCACATTGCCGGCGGTAGCGGTGATCGCGACGACGCCCGTCTCATCGCAGCCCGGATCGCTCGGCAGCGTCTGCTGTTCGCGCGGATCGTAAGCAAAATTCGGGGCGATGCTCGCATAGCCGGCGCTCGAGACGAAGATCGAAAACGGCTGCGGCGCCTTCGTCGCGTTGGGCAGCGTGAGAACCGCGCCGAGATGGAACGGCGGGAGCCCCGCATCGCGAACCAGCGGCGCGCTGCCGGGAATCGGGCGCGAGCGGTAGACGTAGGCGATGGACGAGGTCTCGGTCTGCACGACGCTGAGCGTTGCGCCCGTGGACGGACCGCCTGGCTCCGGCACGCCGGCATTTGCCATCGCGAGCGCACGCGTCTCGGCGATCGCCGCGGAGAACGACAGGGCAGCCGCGTGTGCCCGCGGCGGCCGCGGGCCCAACGTGACGAACGCGATGAGACCGGCGCTTACGAGCATGAGAACGACCGCCGTTTCCAGGAGCGTGAAGCCCCGCTCGCCGCGGCGCGCAGTAGGGTGCATGGAACGAAAAACCTCGCGAAGCTTCAAGTGCCCGATGCGATGAAATCGGGACGCGTCGCGCCGGTGGAGCGTCGCGAAGCTACATGAAGGCCGCATAAGAACGCGCTTAAGCGCTTCTTAGAATCGTTCGCGAACGCTCGCCCACGTCACGGCTCGTGCGCTAGGATCACGGCGCAATCGCTTTCGTTCGTCGACGAACGACTCTCACCAAAGGATTTTCTCGTGAACGTTCTTTTCAAATCGCTCGCGGCTGCGAGCGCGGCCGCGATCCTCGCCGTCACGACGCTCCCGAGCGTCGCCAGTGCCGGCGAAGTTTCCCATCGCGTCAATCGCCAAGAGATGCGCCTCAACCAAGGCGTGCGCAGCGGCGAACTCACGCGCGGCGAATACCGTCGCACCGACGGGCGCCTCGATGCGATCGCGGCGCAACGCCGGCGCGATCTACGCGCGAACGACGGCCATCTCACGCCGGGCGAACGCGCGCGGCTCAATCGCGAACTCAATAGCAGCTCGACCAACATCTATTTCGACAAGCACGATCGCCGCGATCAGCCTGGGGTCTAGCGGTGGCGTCACCCGTAAAGCCGGCATAAAAGTAAACGGCTGCGAGCGATCGCAGCCGTCTATGTCCGTATCCGGGCCCCGCGTTACTTCGAAATGCCGGCCAGTGCCGATTCGGGATACGCGGGCGACGTATTGCCCCAAGAAGTGCGGATGTACGTCAAGACGTTGGCAATATCGCTATTGGAAAGTTGACCTTTCCAAGCCGGCATCTGGCCGTTGTAGTCCACGCCCTTGACCTTGATTTTGCCATTGAGACCGTAGAGCAAGATGTGGCCGAGCCGCTTGGTATCGCCGCTGACGTACTCGCTGCCAGCGAGCGGCGGGAAGACGCCGGCCTGACCCGCGCCGTTGGCCTGATGGCAGCCCGCGCAGTTAGCGGCGTAGACGGTCTGCCCTTTGGCCGCACCCCCGCCGGCCGCCGTGCCGCCGGCCGGGGCTTTTGCAACGGTCGACGCAGCTCCGGCCGAGTTGCCCGTGCCGAGTTGTGCGTCGGCGGTCGATGCGGCAGCTTTCGTGCCGCCCTCGCCCGCGTCGGCCTGTTCCTGTTGGATCGCGAGCTGACTGTAGATCGAGAGCCCGATCGCGAACACGAGCGACAGCGCCGTAAGGCCGAGGATCCACGGGCGGCGGCTCAGCTGGCGACTCGGGTTGCGATCGATAAAGGGCAACACGATCAACAGCGTGACGAGACCGCCGGGAATCACGACCGTCGCGAGCAGATTCGCGATCGGGGTGATGGCCGCAGGCAGATTACCGGCGATGCGGAGCAACCCATAAAGTGCGAGGAAATACCACGCCGGATACGCGATGAATTTTTGCGTCGGGTCGGCTTTGGCATCGAGCGGAGCGGGTGAGAAGATCGCCAGCGCCACGATGATGGCGAAGACGGCGAACGAAGCGATCGCGTCCATAAACATCTGATTGGGCCAAAAGCGGCCCTGCGGCAGCTTCTTGAGATCGTGGTCGACCGGCGGTCCCGCCGAACCGTTGTGGCGGAAGATCGTCAGGTGCGCCGCGACGAGCGCGATGAGGGCCGCGGGCATCAGCCATACGTGGAGGCCGAAGAAGCGGTTGATCGTGAGCGTGCCGATGCCGGGGCCGCCGGTGAGGAACTGCTGGGTCGCGTTGCCGACGATCGGCACCGAGGCTGCGATATTGATCGCGACCTGCGAGGCGAAGTACGCGTTCATATCCCACGGCAACAAGTAGCCGGTGAGTCCGAGCACGAGCGTGATGACCATCAGCAGAACGCCGACGACCCAGGAGAGTTCCCGCGGCGCCTTATACGCGCCCCAGAGCAGTACTTGCAGCATGTGCATGAAGAGTAGCGCGATCATGGCCGTCGCGCCCCAGAAGTGCAGGCTGATTACGAACGACCCGAAGGGCACGTTCTTATAGATGTAGTTCGTGGATTCCCAAGCCGACGACGTCGAGGGCGCATAGTAAAACGTCAGAAAAATCCCCGTGACGATCTGCAAGATCATCGCGAAGATCGTCGCGCTTCCAAACGCGTACCAGTAACTCGCCCCGCCGGGGACGTCTTCCGTCAGGAAATCGGCCGTCTGGCTAACGAGCCCCGTTCGCTGCTCGATCCAAGTTAGAACGCTCACGTAATTGTCTGCTCCGGCGAAGTCAAGTTAGCTGTACGCAACGATGAGGCGGTCGGGCTGACCAGATTTGTATTGGATCCACGTCACCTGGGCCTGACCGTTCTTATCGCGGAACGGCAGCGGATCGAGGCCGCGCGGTGCCGGCCCCGCGATTTTTTCGCCCTGCACGCCGAACTCGGAACCGTGGCACGGGCAGACGAATCGCTTCTGCTCGGCGACCCAGTTGTAGCGGCAGCCGAGATGCGGGCAGATCGAGCTGAACATAACGAAGCTCATCGTGACCGCATCGTACTTGATCCCCGCGGCCGGGCTGCCGTAGAGGTCCGGGCGCTTTTCTTTGAAGGACTTCTCCTGGTCGGGCGTGAGTTTGACGGCCCACACGAACTGCGTATCGTCGGCGGGCGGCAGGTAACCGTCGGCGTATTTGAAGTTAAAGCTGATTTTTACGGGCTCGCCGGGCTTCGCAGTAAGCGACGACACGTCGTTCTTCGGAAGGTCGGCCCACACGCCGCCCGCGGATTTGTCCGGCGAGAGCAGCGATTCGGGGATCAGCGAGCTCACGAGCGGTACCGTGAGGACCAGGCCGATAACGCCGCCGACGGCGAGCGTCGCGTTGGCGAGAAACTGCCGGCGCGACTGCTCCTCGGGCGATCCCGGTTCTTTATAGGCTTGCGCCTCGTGAACTGCCACTTATTCTCTCATCCTTCGCATCTGGCGACGCGTTTCACGCTCGGCCCGAAGGGGCCCCAATATAAGACGACGCGAGGCGCCGCACGTGCGTAGCCCCGACCGCCTTTTAAAGTAACAAACGGACGTAGTGGCCGCAACCACTTTGGTATTTCCTCGGCGGACCCGATTTCGCGCGGCGTGTTACGATAGCCCGATGGCCTACGCCGTCCTCGTCGTTTCGGCGCTCTTGTTCGAACTCGCTCTCAACCTCCCCGTCGGCACGATGCCGCTCGCGCTCGTCGCCGATGGGACCCCGACGACCGCCGTCGCGATCGCGATGGGCTCGGGCATGTTCGCGTCCCTGTTGGTATCGCTGCCGCTCGGCGCGCTCGTCGATCGGTTCGGGCGGCTGCCCGTGATTCGCGCTTCGGCGGGCCTCGGCATTCTCGCGCTCTTCGGCCTCGCGTTCGCGCACGGACCGGTCCTCGGCGGACTCTTACTCGGCGTGCGGAGCATCGCACTCGTCGCGTACATGACCGCAGAATTCGCCTACGCGGGCGAACTCGCATCGAAGGATCGCGCCGTCTCGGGCGTCTCGACGCTCGGGATGATCGGAAACCTTACCTTCGCGATCGCTCCGGCGGCGAGCGTCTTTCTCTGGCAGCACGGCATCCACCGGGAACAGTATGCGTGGGCGTGCGGGCTGGCGCTGTGCGGGGCGGCGTGCCTGTTTCTGTTGCCGGGACGCTACGACGTCCGGGCTCGCGGCACGAAGCGCGCGCCGATCGTCATGCATCCGCGCTGGTTTCCGGCGATCGGCTTTGCGCTCGCGTGCACCCTCCAGGGCGGCGTGAACGTGTCGCTCGCGATTCTGACGTTTCACGAGCGGGGCATCGTCAACGGCGCCGCGATCTTCACGGCGTCGGCGCTGACGTCGTTCGCGCTGCGGTACCCGGCCGGGCGTTTCGTCGATCGCTATGGGCCGCGCGCCATCGCTATTCCGACCGCTTTCGTTCAGGCGCTCGGGTGCGTTCTGGCGGCGAGCGCGCACTCGCTCCTCGCGGTGGTGATCGCCGGGATGTGCCTGGGGACGGCGTGGGCGGCCGTGGTGCCGGTGGCCCTTGGGCTGCTCTTCGAGCACAGTTCCAGCCGCACGCGCGGGGCCGCGATGGGGGCCTACAATTTGGCGTTCAGCATCGGGGCGGCCGGCGGCGCGGTGCTGGCGACCCTCGCGACGTTGGCAGGCCCCGGTTACTCGTTCGCGATCACGGTCTGTGCGCTCGGACCCCTTGGGGTCCTGCCGTACGTGTTGCGTTCCCCCATGCGCCACGCGCGAGCGAGGGTCGAGATTCCGGCAGCGTCTTAGACGAGCGTCTCTTCTGCCGATAGGCCATTTGGTGGAAGCTGCGGGAGGTCGCCGTTCGGACGCCGCTTCGAACGTGACGCGCTTAACATATATCGATGGGCTGCGCGCGATCGCGGTACTTGCCATCGTCGTCTGGCATGGTGCTCAGGGCGCTTCACACCCTGCGGCGCCGCCTGCATTCTGGCTCTGGGGCAATCGTGGCGTCGATTTATTTTTCGTTATCTCCGGGTTTTGCTTGTCGTATCCGTTTCTCAAAGCGTATCGTCGGACCAATACGCTGCGAATCGATTACGCTGACTTCCTCGTGCGGCGTATATCGCGCATCGCACCGCCGTATTATGCCGCAGTGGCTCTTTTTGCCGTACTCGCGACGACGAGCTTCGGGTTGCCCACGACATGGTTTGCGTCGCAAGCGAGAGCGGGCTGGCAGGAAATCGTCCTGGCAGGAAATCGTCCTGGATCTCTTCTTCCTGACGTCGCGGGCGCCGTTGCACAATGCCTCGTTCTGGACGCTCGGAGTCGAGATGCGCTGGTATCTGCTTTGCCCGCTCCTCATCGCGCTCTTCGTGCGTTCGCGTGCCGCTTTTACCATCTTACTGTTGGCGCTGTGGACCAGCTACACGTTGACGCCGTGGTCCATCTCGGACCTAGGAATGCTCCCATGTTTCATGCTCGGCATCGTCGCAGCCCACGTTGCGCTCGGACCGCCAAGATATCGACGGATAACGTTCGTCGTCGCTTCATGTACTGTTGGAATCGCGCTGTATCAGTCGCTTAATGGAGAGATCGATCACGGTAATCCATTATGGCACCTCGCATGTTTCCTCATCGTCGTTTGCGCGAGAGACGGCGCTTTGCGCGGGATCCTTTCTTGGCCGCCGCTCGTCGCGGTGGGTCGCGATCGTTTGCGATCTATCTCGTGCACGAACCATTTCTGATTTGGTTCGGATTCCATGGCTTCCACTGGGTGGTTGCGTCGGCCGGGAGCATCGTTGCCGGATCGATTTTCTGGTATCTCGTGGAGCGCAACGTTGTACGAACTCGCGTCCGCATGCGTATAGAAGCCGTGCTTCGCAAGGCCGTGCGCCGCTTCGTCGTTCCGCCGATCGTCGTCGATACGTCTCTTATTACGGCGCCTGCGCCATGACGAATACCTAACCGGACGTATACGGGATGGGGCAGATCATATTTCTGGTAGCGAGCGCGGTTTCGGGTCTTTTCGGAAGAGCCCTAATTGCTGACCCGAGAGGCCTTCCGGTCGTAAACGACGACCGCCGATCGATACTTCCGTACGCGATCGGACTCGGAATTGCGTTCGTCGTTCATGCCGCCGCTATCTCGCACGCCGCGTTGTCGCAAATTCCCTTTCCGACGTGGCTGCTGCATCGCGCCATCGTCCCGATACTCGATACGGCTCCGTTGTTCGCGCATACGTCCTCGCTCGTTTCGGCGACCGTCGAAATCGCCTCGATCGCAGAGACGGCGCTGCTCGTCAAGCTCACGTTCGCAATCAGAAGACGAACGTTACGACGGGCGGAGAAGGTCGCCGCTCTCTCGCTGTTTGCCGCGATGGCGCTGTATTCGTTGTGCGCTCGGGGTGTTGCGAGTGCGGACCTTTACGCGTATGTCGCCGACGCTCGCCTCGGAGTTGCGTGCTATTCCGGCGCTCTCTCGTTTGCGGACGGACCCTTTCACATCATCGAGTACTTTTGGGGTCAGCCGGTCATACCGTGTTCGTACGGACCGGTGTGGATCTGGTTCGTCCACCTCGCCGTCGGCTGGCTGCCGGACCCGCAGTCGTCGATCGTCGGTTTGCGCTTCGTCTCACTCATGTCATTCGTCGCGGTGCTCGCGGCCTTGGCGCGCTCGGGCGCGGCGAAAATGCTCGTCCTTCCGCTTGCGCTGGACCCAACGATACTCTTACAGTACGTCGCTGACGGGCACAACGATCTCTTCGGCATCGCATTACTGTTGTGGGCACGTTATTTTGCGATGAGGGGAGGGGTGGGCTTTGCGTTGGTGCTGGCCGCACTCGCAGGCGGCTCGAAACTTCCGTTCCTTCCCATAGCGATGCTGACGTTCATCGATCGCGTAAACGTGCGCAGCCGTTTCATCTATGGCATAACGGCATTATGTGGCGGCGCAGCACTTTCACTCGTGTTCGGGGGATTGGCGTATCTCCACGCGCTGGGCTCGGCGGCGCAAATGTACTCGACATCGCTCCAGCCGGGCGGCGCGTTCTTACCGCGCGTTGCGATGGCCGCTACGTTACTTACCATCGGAATCGTGTTATATGGGAGACGGACTGCGTGGCCGGCTTCTTGGGCTTTCGCATCGCTCGGCAGCGCTCTATTTCCATGGTACTTCGCGTGGGGCATCCCGTACGCGGCACTGGATCCCGACGCAGCGTCGCCTTTTCTGGCATCTATCCCGGTCGTCGTATTCTGCGTGTCGACGACGTACTCCGATACGGTCGTCGTCTACCCGCTGCTCATACTGCTTCCGGCCGCCGGGGTGTTGTTTTGCTATTCTTCCATACGCGGCTTGGTGAATATTCGTGCGTAGCGACGGCCGCGTCGGGAACGTGCGCCCGGCTAGCTACGACGAGCAGCTGACGCTGATCTCGCGTGCCCACGCTGGTGGTTCGTTGGCATCGTTTTCACGATCCGGCCACTCATCGAATGGTGCCCGAAGCGTTTCGTGAATTCGGGCGATCTCGCCGTAATCGCCTTGCGTCGCGCGTTCGATCGCGCGTTGGGCGATGTAGTTTCGTAAAATGTATTTCGGATTGACGCGGTTCATCGCTGCGCGGCGCGTCGTATCGTCGGGGCCTTCGGTTGCGAGACGCGCGCGGTACCGCCCGAGCCATGGTATCCACGTAGCGGAATCGAGGGGCGCTCCAAGCGCCGATTCCAACGACGCATCGTCCCCAACGTTGCTCAAAGCCCGGAAGAAACCGGTGTAGTCAACGGCACCTTCTTGCATCGTGCTCAACGCGTCGAGGAATAGCGCAACATCCTCATCACGCGTTTCTATGAGTCCAAACTTCCCGCGGAGTAAAGCGAGGTAGTTCGCGCGGAAAGCCGGTTCGTAGGCTTCGAGTGCGCTCCGCGCATCGTTTTCGTTTACGAGACAGTTCAAAGCTGCGGCTAGCGCGTGGCAATTCCACAGTCCGATCGTCGGTTGACGATCGAACGCGTAACGGCCGCCGGCATCGGTATGGTTACAGATGAAGCCGGCATCGTAGGCGTCGAGAAATCCAAAGGGTCCGTAATCCAGCGTGAGGCCGAGAATCGACATGTTGTCGGTATTCATGACGCCATGCGCGAAGCCGACGGCTTGCCACCGTGCGATCAGCGTCGCGGTTCGCGTAACGATTTCGCGCAGAAACGTCGCGTAACGCTCCGCATCGCTCGCAATTCCGGCAACGTTCGGATAGAACCGCGCGATCGCATAGTCCGCGATCGTCTTCACCGCGCCGAAGTCGCCGCGGTAATGGAAGTGCTCGAAGGTCCCGAAACGCAGATGCGACGGCGCGATGCGCGTCAGCACGGCGGCAGTTTCGGGCGTCTCACGGTAGACGGGTTCGCTGCTGCCGGCGATCGCCAGGGCGCGCGTCGTGGGAATATCGAGCGCGGCCATCGCTTCGCTGCACAGGTATTCGCGAATCGTCGAACGCAGCACCGCCCGGCCGTCGCCGAAGCGTGAAAACGGCGTAAGGCCAGCGCCCTTGAGCTGCCATTCGAAGGGGCCCTGCGCGCTGCTGATTTCGCCGAGCGTTATCGCGCGGCCATCGCCGAGTTGGCCGGCATACGACCCGAACTGGTGGCCGGCGTAGACGGCGGCGAACGGGTGAACGCTCTGGAATCGCGCGCATCCGGCCGCCAAGCGGACGAATTCGGGCCGCCGTGCCTCATCGCTCGCGATGCCGATAAGCGCGGCAACGTCGGCATTGAACGCGATTAAATGTGGCTCCGGCAGCGGCGTCGGGTCGAGGCGCTCGATAAACGGGGCGCCGAGCGCCGCGTAACCGTCGGAGATGTCGATCGATTCGAGCGTCACCGGGGGCGCTTCTACGAATGCGTTCATTCTTTCGGAGACCGCCCTTGGCGGCGATATCGTTGCACCCCGACGCGTTGGCAGCCTAGCGAAACGGCGGCGCCGCGAACCGGGGTCCTTAGCTTGCGGCCGTACGAGCGGTGTTCACGAGCACCTTGTCGCTTGCGGCTCGCGTCGCGATCGTGCAACGCCCAAAGCCGCTAGTTGGCAGGCGCCCCGGAACTGGCTGCGTCCCTGGAGCCGTTCGGCTAATTTGTTACGACGCGAGGGTCGAAAACGAAAGTATGCGGGTTTGCGTGATCCCGGCATTTCGCGCCACAGCGTCGATCTGTCGGGTCGTTTCCTCCGTCTTACCGTACGTCGATCGAATCGTCCTCGTCGATGACGCATGCCCTGAGGGGACGGGCCACGTGGCCGCCCTCGCTTTTGCAAAGGATGCGCGCGTCGAGATCGTGCGGATAAACGCCAATCGTGGCGTCGGTGGTGCGATGAAGCTTGGCATTGCACGTGCACTCGCATTGGGAGCGACGTTCATCGTTAAAGTCGATGCCGACGGCCAGATGGACGCTCGTTACATTCCCAATATGCTTCGGGTACTCGACGTCAATCCGAAGATCGCCTTCGTCAAGGGCAATCGCTTCATCGACGGATCGATCGCACGCGTCATGCCGACGCAGCGTCTGATCGGCAACTCAGCGATGACACTGCTCGTCCGCATGGCGACGGGTTATTGGAACAGCGTCGATCCGACCAATGGGTTTTTCGCCATCCGCGCGTCGGCATTGAATCGTGTCGATTTGCAGAAACTCGCGAATCGGTATTATTTCGAGATATCCCTCCTGGGCGCGCTCGGCTTGCGTCGGGCAGAAATCGCGGAAATGGAAATGCCGGCGATTTACGGCGACGTTCCGAGCAGCCTCTCCATCGTGCGAACCATGCTCACGTTTCCGCTCCGCCTCATCGCAACGTTCCTTAAACGGGTTATGTGGCAATACTTCATCGCGGATATGAATGTCGGATCGTTGCTTCTGGTGCTCGGCCTTTTGCTTCTGACGTTCGCGGGAACCGTCGGCTCGATCTGGTGGGCGCAAGCATTGCGCTCGGGTATTCCGACGACGGCCGGAACGGCGACGATCGTCATCGCGCCACTTATAATGGGATCGCAGCTGCTCTTGAACGCACTGCTATACGACGTACAGTTTTCATCGCGGGTCTTTAAGATCGCAAGCGAGGACCTCAACGTACGCTCGAGTGCCTACCTGACGGTCAATGCGTAAACGCGTCCGCGTGCGTTGAAACTTCTCTTTTTTCTGGATAACTACTGGCCGCATATCGGTGGCGTCGAGAACGCCTTCAGGCATCTATGCGAGGGGATGGTGGCGCGCGGACACAGCGTCACCGTCGTCGCTCATCGCCCGCATAATGCGGGTCCCCGCGAACGATTGGGCGGCGTCGAGATCCTTCGCATCTCGTGTTTCGCGAACCGGTACGTATACACGTTTGCGGCGATGCTCTGGGTAGCGCTGAGGCGACCACAGGCCGACGTGATCCATACGACCACGTTCAACGCGGCCCCGGCCGCGTGGCTCGCGGGGCGTCTACGCCGCATTTCGGTCGTAATGACCGTTAACGAAACGTGGATCGGCAAGTGGCGTTCGTATACGTGCTTTTCCGTTACGAAAGCCGCCGTGCACGACCTACTCGAGCGAGCCGTCTTCCGCTTCAAGTTCGATGCATACGTGGCGATCTCTAAAGCGACGGCGACGCACGTGTCCGTGGCCATCCCGCACGCGCGAACACGTCTTCAGACGATCTACTATGGCTTTGATCCCACACCGTGGCGCGCGGTCGCGGCGGACTCGACTGTTCGCGAGGCGCTCGGCCTCGCCGGCAGATTCGTCGTTTTCGGGTATGGGCGCCCGGGGACGAGTAAGGGCTTCGAATGGTTCGTCGATTCCATCCCGGCGATCGAACGCGCGATACCGCGCGTGGCCTTCATCTTTGTTCTAAGCGACGATTCTCAATACACGCGGGAATTAGCCGAGCTCAAGCGTCGCGCGTATGGCCACGCACTTTTCCTACCGCCGCAGGCATTTGCGAAGCTTGTTCGCTTGATGAAGATGGCGGATTGCGTCGTCGTGCCGAGCCTTGCCGAAGGATTCGGATACACCACGCTTGAGGCCGTCGCAGCGGGCGTCCCCGTCGTCGCGTCGCGAACCGGCAGCATTCCTGAAGTGATCGGCGGCCGTTTTCTCCTCGTCGAACCCCGCGACGCGGTCGGTCTCGCGGGCGCCCTCAGTGCCATCGAGCGCGGCGAGGGCGAGCGCGGCCCCGAACGCACGTTTCGGTGGAGCGACACGATCGACGCCTACGAAGCGATCTACCGTCGACTACGCCACGGCGAAATTAGCGTTGCGAAACGAGCGACTCAAAGAGCGTGACGAGTTGGCTTGCGTTCGCTTTCGAGTCGAAGCGCTTCGCGCGCAGCGGCCCTGCGAGTGCGAGATGCGCGCGTAAGGCCTCGTCGTCTACAACTTGGCAAAGCGCACGCGCCATATCGGAAACGTCTTCGGGATTGAAGTAGCACGCGGCGTTTCCGGCGATTTCTTCCAGCGGAGCGATTCGCGAGCACGCGGTCGGTAGACCCGCAGTCAAGGCCTCCAGTACGGGGATTCCAAACCCTTCGAAGCGCGACGCGTAGACAAACGCGCTCGCTTCGGCGAAGAGTTGTAAGAGCTCGGCGCGGGGGATCCAGCCCGTGAAACGGACCGCGTGATCGAGTCCGAGGGACCCGCGAATCGTCTCGAGTCGCGCCGTGTCGCGACCTTTGATACCTGCGACGACGAGGCGATATGACGGGTGAGCTTCGCGAAACAATGCGAACGCACGAAGGAGGTTCTCAAAATTCTTATGGGCCATCAACGTAGACACCGCTAGGATAAAATGGCAGCAGGATGCGGGCGTTGTGGAGCGACGCTCACGAACCGCGTTGAAATCCGGATCGACGCCATGCGGCACGAGCGCAATTCGACCGGCCGACCACGGGTAGAACAGCTTGAGATCTTGTACGACGGCATCTGACATCGCGACGAGCACTGCCGAGCGTCGGGCGGATGCCGGCAGGAGCAGTTGGTTGACGAGTAATTCGAAACGCTGCAGATTGCCGCCGAAGCGCTTGTATTGGAGGTCGTAGAAGACGGTCACCATCGGAAGCCACGCTAAGAGTGGAGCGGTAAAGCCGCAATTGAATAGCACTTCGATACGAAAGCGTGCCAGATTTGCGAGCAGCCCGCTCTGCTCGTACAAGATTCGTGCGGGTCGAATGCGCGCGCGCACCGGCTGTGGGCAATCATGGAAGTTCGGACGAGGCGGGACGATCTCGGCATCCGTCTCACGATTGCGAAAAATGAAGTACTCGTTGTACGGATCGACGTCGGCGAGCGCGCGCAAGACTTGGCGGGTATACACTTCCGTGCCACCGACTTCGCCTGGAATGAGAAAAAGAACGTTGACGCCGATTCGTGTGGGGCGTGCGCGCGGCAGCGTCCGACGGTCGCGGAATTCCGGCTGATGGTCCGTCATCGTACGCTTACGGCGAATCGGCGAAGAAATGGCAACGGTCGCTTGTCGTCGGCATCGGCGAGGCGAAATTCTACGTCGTTGCTTCCGCGATGAAAAACGCTCGACGGTAACGTAATGCGGAAACCGGATCGCTGAAGCAGATCGTCGGCAAAGACCGCGGCGACGTCGGGCCGTACTTCGCCCGTACCAGCGGCCGAGCGGTCGCGGCCGTTGACGCGCACCACGATGCGCCGCGCGGGAAGACCCGTGCGCATGTCGATTGCATGACCCGAAAACGTAACCGCTTCGTTACGGGGCGCCGCGATCTCGTCGCTCGCGGCGGTGTCGATCGCGCGGATCGTGACGACATCGACATCGGCGAGCGAGTCGTGCGCGAGTGAGTGCCGTGCCGGCTCGTAGTAATCCGCATCGAGCGCGTGCAGGCCGGCAAAGGATAAGAGCAGGGAACAGGTCGCCATCGACCCGGCCAGGACGTGGCGCACGACGCGCCGATGCGGGCGCACGAAGAAACGGGGCAGCGTCTGCAGCAGGATGATGACGAGTGGCACGATCGCGACGAGCATATAGCGACCCTGGAGCGTTATGCCTGCCCCGATGGAGAGGACGACCAATATTCCGAAGACGAGGGCGTAACTGTTGACGGCGATGCCCGCTGCGACGAGCCGTAGTGCGCCTTCGACCGATCGTTTGCGTCCGACGCGGAAAATTCGTTGCACGATCCGGATTCGAAGCACCACGACGGCGCTCGCGGTAACGATCGTCGCGACGATTAAGAAACTGGCGAGCGGTTGGGCGACACGGTCGGGCACGTAGGTCGCTCCGCGCACGCCGAATTCGAGCCAATAACTCCAAAAAGCCGTTCCTCCAGCATAGAGATCGAGAAATTTGCGCGCGACACTCGTGAGTGTCTCATGTAGCACTGTCCCTTGCCCGGCATGCGCGTGATGGAGTGTCTCACGTATGAATCGCTGAGGATCGCGTAGCCCGAGCACGGGCGAAAGCAAAAACGACGTCGCGAGAGCCACAAGCGGAGCGATGCCGACGGCCACGAGGGCAACGGGTCGCACCGGGCCAACGATCCGACGCCACATCGTCGCTGCGAGAAAGGCGCTCGGTAGCCAGAAAGCGAGCGCGTTATGCTGCTTCGCAAAAAACAAGGTCGCGCACGTAAGGCCGAGCAGCACCGCGTTCCTTCCGCTCGGCCGACGCCGGAAGTATAGGGCGAAATAGAGCGTCAATGCCGATACGAGAAAAGCGAAATTGTCGGGCTGGATCGTCGCAGCCATGGTCGTTACGAGCGGGAACGAACCAACGCCCAGCGTCGCCATCAGCGCGACCCCCCGCTCGAAACCCGAGAGGCGAAAAATGCGCCACATTAGGAGGCATGTGCCGAAAAGAAAGAGCGTGCTTGTCAATCGTGCAGCGAAGAAGATCGACGAGATTGACTGTGACGTCGCATCACCCACGATCGTCATCACGCCCGCAACGATGGCGTAGTAAGCGAACGGATAGGCGAACATCACGTAGGGCATGTTCGAACCGCGCGGCGGTACGGCATAGCTCGGTTTCGGCGCGCCGCGGTCTAGTTCGCGGAAATACGCGCGCGAGCCGTAACCGGCATCTACGCGGGCGGCGGGGTTGTAGCGCATTCGACGGTAGTGCGTAGCTTCGGCGATGTAGCGGGACTGTGTGGTTACGAAGTTGTTCGGTCGCGCGTCGGCGACCAGGAACGGCCGCCCTACGTCGTAGAGCGCAAATGCATAATCGGCATGAGCGATCTCGTCGGGCGACTCGAAATACGGTACCCGCAACGCCCAGACGGTTGCGAACGCGGCGCAGAGTAGCGCGATGGCGAGGGCGAGCGCCGTCGAGCTACGCAGAGACATCGCTTTCCGCGCCGACGACGCAAAAAATTCTCGCGACGGCAATGGTCCCGAGTGTACGGGCGTACGCTCTACGATAAGCGTTGCATTCTTACGGTTTACCGGCAGACGGCGAGGAGAATTTCGGGAATACCCTTCCCCTGATCGATGTTGCAAATATCGTTGTCGTTGTCCATCCCGCTCATTCGAACGCCGGCAGCCAGGAGCGCACGCGGCACGAGGTTGCGCGTGCGTTGGTAGAGCGGATTAGCGAGAACGCGAAGCGCCGCCGACTGCAGCGCTTTTCTGGTCGTCGACGGTTCGAGATAAAACTGCTGACCTAAGAGCCGGACCGAATCAAAATGTGATTGGAGGAGCCCGCGAAGCTCCTCACGCTCGAATTCGTGGATATGGTAAGGGTTTGCGAGCGCCGGCGGCAGCTTCGCCTTTTCGGTGAACTTCGTATCGGGCGTACTTACGACGTAGGTCCCGCCCGGGCGAAGCACGCGTCGTACCGCGGCGAGGTACGCACGATAGTCGGGCAGATGCTCGATCGTTTCGAACGACACCACGGCATCGAACGAGTCGTTGGCAAAGCCGTCGAGCGTGTGGGCGTCGGCGACGTCGAACGCGAGATTCGATCCCGAGTAACGTTCGCGCGCGTAGGCGACCGCTGCGGGTTCGATATCGACCCCGACCACGGATGCTGCTCGTGCCGCGAGGAGTTGCGTGCCGTAGCCGGACCCGCATGCGACATCGAGGACGCGCAAACCGCCGACCAGCTCCGCCGCGAATTCGTAGCGTTTTAGGTGTTCGCGGACCAGGTGCTCGCTGTGCCCCGGACTCCCGGGCACGACCCGTTCGACGGCTGAGCCTACCAAAGCGTCGGGCACAGAAACGTGCATGGGAACTCCTCGTGAAACCCGTTCGTGTTCCTACATGCTTCGGTACGCTTGAGTCGGTAATTTACTCACGACGCTCTGGCCGACTTACATCTTGTAGCTATGCAGCCCCGAAACCCAGATATTGACGCCGAGGTAGCAGAAGATGATCGTAACGAAGCCCAGCACCGACATCCATGCGGACCGCACGCCGCGCCACGAGTTGCGCGTATGGAGGTGCATGTACATCGCGTAGACGGTCCACGAAACCAGCGCCGCCGTCTCTTTGGGGTCCCACTGCCAGTAAGCGCCCCACGCTTCTTTGGCCCACCAGGCGCCCGTGATGATGCCCACCGTCAAGAGCGGCAGCCCGATCGAAACGATCCGATACGTCATGATGTCGAGCTTCGCTAGCGACGGCAGCGTCGATAACCACAACGCGAGCGGATTGCCGGCCGCCGTCGCCGTCGCCAGGATCGGAAGATCACCGCCGACCATGCGCTGCGGTGCCGGCGACGCATAGGCCGTCATTTGGAGCGCGCTCGCCGGGCCGCCGACCGCAGCCGCCCCCCGCATGGATAGCGGCCGCGCCGCCTCGCGCTCGAGCGATTTCTCAGCGTAGTATTTGATCAGATAGAGCAGCGACGTCACCATCGCAACCATGAACGCGGCGTACGACGAGACGACGAGCGGAACGTGAATCTTGATCCAGTACGACTGCAGCGCGGGCACGGCCGGCAGATAGCCTTCGTTCCACGTCAGCGCGTAGGCGAGAAACCCCGCCGCAAACATTTGGACGAAGCCGCCGATGAACCAAATATCGTACTTGATCGCGAATCCGATGAAAATCGCGACGCTCATCGCTGCGAAAAGCGACAACGAACCATAGAGATTCGTGAGCGGCCAAATATGGCTGGTTTGATACCGATAGACCAGTTCCACGAACTGGATCGCGCAGCCGATGAACGCGAACGGCATGCCGATCTGCTTCGCCAGATTCTCGCGCGATAGGAAATACGTGAACAGCGCGAGCGTGCTCATGATATACGCGGAGATCGAAATGACGATAAGGAGCTGGTCGGTATTCATGCGGTTTCCTCTGAGGGGAGCTTCATCCGGTTAGACCGTGCACAGTTTGATTTCGGCGGACGGCAGACGGGCCTTGCTAAGCGAACGAGCTCGCCGTCGCGAGTGGTTTCGGCTGCGGTGGGTCGATTTTTTCCAGATCGCGCACGAGTCCCGCGAATTGTTCCTCGTAGATGTCGTAGCCTTTGACGGTCGTCGCGGCGATGCCGACGTTCCAGGCGCGTTCGCCGCCGTCGACGCGCACGTAGAGCCGTGCGGGCAAGAAATAAAACGAGATGCACAGCCCCGCGAGCAGCACGAACGCCCCGACGCCCACGAACGGAATGCCGGGGTCGTGGCGATACTGGATGCCGCTGTAGAGCACGTAGCGGCCGGCTTCGACGCGGTAGCCGTTCCCGAGATCGATGCCGCGCTCGAGCGGAACGAGCACGCTGCCGATGTTTTGCGCGCCGTCGAACACGTTGAGCAGCACGCCCGGGCTATTGGGCCGCGGATCGGGCCCGATCGATCCGCCGGGGCCGATGGTACCGACGAACTTCGCATACTGTAACGAACGTGAGGACTGACCGACGGGGAAGCCTTCGCCCTCTTTGAGCGGTCCGTTCGGCGTATTGGCCAGCGGCTTGCCGTCTTTAGTAACCGTGAAGTTGACGGCAAAGCCGTACGACGCTTGATAGTACGACACGCCTTCGACATCGAGGGGCTGGTTGACCCGGATCTGCTCGACGTGCGTCTTTCCGTCTTTGCCCGTGACGTGAACGTCGGAGACGTAGTCGATCGGCTGATAGACGGTGCCGCTGCGCGTCTTGATCGGATCGATCCGATAGCGGAATCGATCGAGCTTGAAGATCGCGCCGCTTTCGGGAATCGTGACGCTGGAGCCCGCGACGACGGCCGTGACGCCGCTGTACCCGAACGCCCAATACAGCGTCGTGCCGATCGCGATGATGACGAAGCCGACGTGTGCGACCAGGACGCCGCGGCGCGCCCAGTTATGTTTGTCGGCGAACGTCCACTCGATACCGCCGAGCTCGCGCTTGCGTACGAGCCAGCCGCGGGCCGCGAAAAACGCCTCGACGCGCTCGCGCACGGCGTTTTCATCGCCGTCGACCGTGACGCTGGCATTGAGCGGAATCGCATCGATCTTCACCGCGCGCAGCGGCGGCAGCCGCGTCGGGATCACGCGCCAAAACGTCGCGAGCGTCATACACGCAAGGATGAAGCCGACGATGCCGAGGTACGCGGGCGAATGGTAGATGTTATCGAGGTGGAGACGCAGCACCAGCCGCGCGAGCGCCGGCGCGTAGTTCGTCGAGTAGAACGCGGCATCTTTGCCTTGATCGACGATGACGCCGATCAGCGTGAGGACGCCCCACACGCCCAAGAGCGACATGCCGAACCAGAAGTTCGATAGCTGGCCGAGCAGATCGCGAGACGCACCGCCGATCTGCGCGCGCAGCCTCAGCGCCGGCGGGGCCGCTTGGGAAGTCGCCATCGTCGCTTAGACGCCGCGCGCTTCTCGCCGCCACGACCGTTCGAGCAGTACGATAATCCAGATACTCGATTCGTACAGCACGTACATCGGGACCGCGATCAGCAGCATGGTTACGGGCGACGCATCGGGCGCCGCGAGGCCGCCGAGCAGCAAGATGCCCATGCCCGCATAACGCCGGTATTTACGTAGCATCGGCACGTTGACGAGACCGATCCGCGCGAGCGCCACCATGACCATCGGCGTCTGAAAGACCAGCGCGAACGCAAGGAACGTCAGCAGGATGATATTGAGCGTCGATTCGATGCCGAACGTTTCTTCGGCGACCTGCGTCGTGATGCCGAGCAGCGCCGTCAGCACGCGGTGGATGATGAAGAAGTGGCAGAACGCGATCCCGCCCGCCGCGAGAAAGAGCGACGGCGCCGTATACGCGTAGACGATCTTGCGCGTGCGCGGATGGAACGCCGGAACGATGAACATCCAAGTCTGATAAAGGAGCACCGGCAAGCCCAGCACGATCGCTCCGTAGAGCGAAAACTTGAACTCGGTAAAGATGACGTCGGTCGGCGAGAACGCGTGGAGTTTGATCGCCTTGCCGAGATACTCGTCTTTGAGCCATGTGATGACGTACTGCGCCGGCCAAAACAGGACGACCGCGAGCACGCCCACGGTTACCAGCGAGATAATCAGACGCTGACGGAGTTCCCGCAGGTGCTCCGTTAACGGCATTTCCTTTTGATCCCACTCCGATGGCCGGTTCTCCAGCTCCGGGGGGTGTTCGGCGAGCAATGCTATCCGGCGAGCCTAGTTCTGCGGACCGACGGGTCCGCTCGGAACCGTCGTCGTCGGCGGCGGTGCAGACGTGGCGTTGGCCTCCGCCATCGCGCGGGCTTCGGCGCGGGCGCGTTCGTGAGCGACGTCCGCCTCGGCTTGCCCGAGCGTGAACTCTTTCTTCGCGGCGCCGAGGCCGCGGGCAACGTCGCGAATCTTATTGCCGCCGAAGAGCATGATCGCCGCGCCGGCTAGGAGCGCGATCTCCATGGGATTTCCAAACATAGTCGTGCACCTTTCCCCCGTGTAGGGGAGTGTTACCGCGCGCGGGCCGCGCTCTCCCGGGAAAGGCCGTCGGCCAAAGCAGCGAGTTCGGCCCGGGCGGGCACCATCCCGAGCGGAGCGAGCGACATTTTAGCGCGTTCGACGTAGCCCGCGATCGCCTCGCGCGTGGCGGCGAGGCCGCCCGAACGTTCGATGCCGTTCACGAGTTGCGCGATCGTCGCCGGGCCGCCGGACGCAGCGACCGGGCTACCGTAGAAACGCGCGACGGCCGTGCGAAAGTCCGCGTCGCCGTGCTGGAGTGCGAAAATTAATGGAATCGTCATCTTGCGTTCGCTCAGATCGTTGCCGACCGGCTTCCCGAGCTCGGCTTCGGTCGCCGTAACGTCGAGCAAATCGTCCAGCATTTGGAACGCGATCCCGAAATAGAGCCCGAAATCGCGCAGCGCCTTGATGCGTAGCGGCGTCGCTCCAGCCATAATTGCGCCGCATTCCGCTGCTGCCGCGAAGAGCGTCGCCGTTTTCTTGATCGCGATGTCCGTGTAGTCGGCGACCGGCAAGTCGAGCTTTCCCACGGCGCGATGCTGGAGGACCTCACCGTCGGTGATGTCGGCCAGCGTCGAAGCGAGGATATTGGGGACGGGATGCGGGTAGCCGGCTGTGACGTTCTTGAAAATCCACGCGAAGAGATAGTCGCCCGCGAGCACGCTAACCCGATTGCCGAAGTCGATCGCGGTCGCATTGACGCCGCGCCGGGTTTCGGCGCGGTCGACGACGTCATCGTGGATCAGCGTTCCGACGTGGATGAGTTCCATGTAGGCCGCCAGCGCTAAATGGCCGCTCGCATCGGCCCCGTTGGCCTCGGCGGCTAAGAGCGTGAACCGCGGACGCAAGCGTTTTCCGCCCGCCGCGAGCATCCGGCGCACGGCCTCGGTGATGACTTGATTGTCGGTCGAAAACGACGTGCGAAAGAAGCTTTCGACGAGTTCGTACAGGTCGCGATCAGAACGGGCCGCGGCGCGAACGGGCTTCGAGCGGTCGATCATGCGGTGCCCACGTGAATCGCGATCGCGCCGCCGGCGAGCCGGATGTACCGTGCATTGGAGAACCCGGCCACCGTGAAGCGGCGAGCGAGTTCGTCGGCTCCGGGATAGTTGGTGAGCGAATTCGGCAAGTAGCGGTAGGCGTTTTTCGAGCCGCCGACGAGTCCACCGACGAAAGGGACCACGCCATAGAAATAGATGTCGAACGCGCGCTTGAAGAGCGGATTCGGCGCTTTGGAGACGTCGAGGTTCACGAAACGGGTGCCGGGTTTGAGCACGCGACGAGCTTCTCGCAACGTCCCGACGATGTCGACGACATTTCGCATCGAGAAGCCCATGATCGCTCCGTCGAAGCTGCGGTCCTCGAAGGGCAGCGCCATCACGTCGCCCACGTCGAAGCGAACGTCCCCCTTGGCCTCCTTGGGGGCGCGGCGGCGGGCGCCGTCGAGCATCGGCTCGCAGAAATCGACGCCCCGCACGTGCAACGACGGATCCGCCCGGCTCAGATGGAACGACAGATCCCCCGTACCGCAGCACATATCTAGGATCTCGCCGCCCGGCGGGGCGGCCAGTTCGCGAACGGCTCGCTTGCGCCAGCTCTCGTCCACGCCGCCGGTGAGCAGCCTGTTCGTGGCGTCGTAGCGCGGCGCGATCGATGCGAACATTTCGCGGACGTAGACCGATTTTTCCATACGTTAGCGGTCGGAGGTTCCGGGCGACGTGGCGTGGTTCATGCTCGCCTGTTGGACGCCGCCTCGCAGACCCTAGTGGCACGCTCCTGTGTCGCGAAGGCTGCGTGTGAAGTCCATCACACTATCGCCCCCGAACCGGCGCTCGTATGGGCGCCGCGGGGCCGGCGCATGAACGTCTTGCTCGGCCAGCGTCCCGACCTCCTGAACGCCATCGCGCAGGCGAAGACCGTGGCGCTTTCCGCCTACGTGCTCCCGGCGGAGAACGCCGTCGTGCGCGCGCTCGCGGTCGCCGCCGATCGCGGCGCGCGCGTCGTCGTCACGCTCGACGGGTCGCCATATTTCGGCAAGGCCGGCAACGGCGCTCCCAATCCAAACGCGAACTGCGCCGCCGTGCTACGAGCCCATGGCGCGACGGTGCGTTTAAGCGATGCCGCGGACCCGGCCGTGCACCTCAAAGCCGCCGTGGTCGACGGGCGCGCGTTCCTGGACGATCGAAATTGGCCGGCGAGCGGGCACGAGACGGTCGTCGAGACGGACGACCCGGCTGCGGTCGACGCGATCACGGCCGCGATCGACGGACACGCGAACTCGCAGCCCGGTCTCGCGTTGCAGAAAGCGGCGGCCCTGGCGCTCGAAGCCGCCACCATCCGGATGGCCGGGGGCGATCGCATCGACGTCGCGACGGAATCGTTCGGCACGAGCATCGTTTCGGTGGCCCTCTGCGAACGGGCCCGCGCGGGCGCTGCGGTGCGCCTCGCGGTCAACGCGCGCGTCCTTGCGGGCGACGTTCACGGTCGCGAACGTGCGGCGTTGGCTCGGCTGCGCGCTTGCGGGGTCGCGATCGAAGCCGTGACGACGGTCGAGAAATTTGCCATCGTCGGCGACGTCGCGTGGCTTGGCTCCGCAAATGCGACCGCAAGCGATGGCGACATGCTCGATTGGGGCGTCCGCAGCGACGACGCGCGCCTCGCCGGTACCCTCGAAACGGCATTCGCGAGCGCGTGGTCGCGCGGCGTCCCCGTCGCCCCGCCTCACGCGCCGAAAAGGGCGGCCGCCGTTGCGGACGTGCGCGCCGTCAATTCGCCGACCCCCAGCCCGAGCAGTTCGGCAACGAACGCCGCCGTGGCGGCCATGTAGGCGGGCTCGTTGCGCCTGCCGCGGTGCGGGATCGGCGCGAGATACGGGCAGTCGGTCTCCAAGACGATCGCATCGACGCCGACCGCGCGAACGGCTTCGCGAACGTTGTCCGCCGTCTTGAAGGTCACGACGCCACCGATCCCAAGGCGCAGGCCGAATTCCGCGACCAGCATGCGCGCTTGGGCTGCATCGCCAGTGAAGCAATGGACGACGCCCCGCAACGCGGGCGTGGCGTGGTCGCGCAGCGTCGCGACGAAATCGTCGAAGGCATCGCGCTGGTGGAAGACGGCCGGATAGCCGGCGGCGAGCGCGTAGCGGAGTTGCGCGGCGAGCACGGCGCGCTGGACGTCGCGCGGGCTGTGATCGTAGTAATAGTCCAGACCCATCTCGCCGATCGCGCGCGGCGGCCGTTGGGCTCCGGCGACGAGCGCGTCGAAAGCCGCCGCGATATCGGCGGGTGCGTCGATCGTTTCGTGCGGATGGATGCCGATCGTGTAGTCGAGCCCGCACGAAAGCGCGATACGCTGCGCCCGGGCGCTATCGGGGAGATCGGTGCCGATGGTCATGATGCGTTCGATGCCCGCCGCCCGCGCGCGCGCCAGCATCTCGTCGCGATCGCCATCGTACGTTTCGGCGTGGACGTGCGCGTGCGTGTCGAACATATCGCCCGGATGGTAGCACGCATGCGTATCGCAAAGACGATACGCTTCGAGAAGCGCGCGAAACCGGTGGCTGCCGTACCCTATCCGTTCGTGCATCCGAATTGAGTCCGGGCGCGTCGCACGCCGCTGCCCGGGCCGCCGCCGGATTCATCCCTGCGGAACGCTCGGCCGGGCGCTTCGCGCCTTTTTTTCGGGCGTTACGTTTCGAGGACGGCTAAGGCGCTACGGCGCCCGCCGATTCCGCCTCGAGGCGCGGAAAAAGCGGCGCCTCTGCGGGCTGCACGAGCGTCGCCGCGGCGACGCCGCCCCAGCGCAATGCGGTCTCCCACGCGACGAGCGGTTCGCCCGCGAAGCCGAGTTGCTGCCAGATTTCCGTCGCCTTCGTCGGCATGAACGGCCAGATCAAGATCGCGAGCCAGCGCAGCCCTTCGCAGAGGTCGTAGAGCACGTGGTCGAGTTCGGCAGCGGCGCCGCTTTTGTGCAGATCCCATGGACGCTTTTCGTCGATCGTCCGATTGAGCGCCGCGACGAGTTCCCAAATCGCTTCGAGCGCATCGCGGAAGCCGAGCGATCCGAGCGAGGCCGCCACGCGCGCGGGAAGGTCGGCAAAGCGCGAGCCGAGCGTACTCTCACCACCCTCGGGCACTTGCCCCGCCCGATACCGCACCAGCATTGCAAGCGTCCTGCGCACGAGATTGCCCAGGTCGTTGCCGAGATCGCCGTTACGGCGCAGCCGTACTTTCTCTTCGCTAAAGGAGAAGTCGCTGCCGAAGGGCGCTTCGCGCAGCAGAAAATAGCGAATCGTATCGGCGCCGAACCGTTCGGCCATCGCGAAGGGATCGACGACGTTGCCGCGGCTCTTGGACATCTTTTCGCCCTCGAGCGTCATCCAGCCGTGCGCGAAAACGAGCAACGGAGCCGGCAAGCCGAGCGCCCAGAGCACGGCGGGCCAAATGATCGTGTGGAACCGCGCGATCTCCTTACCGACGAGTTGCACGTTCGCGGGCCAATAACGCCTGAAGCGTTCGCCGTCGCTCGCGTAGTCCAGAGCGGTGATGTAGTTGAGCAGCGCGTCGAGCCAGACGTACATGACCCCGCCGCCCGGGAGCGGGACGCCCCAATCGAGATTCACGCGCGAGATACAGAGGTCTTCGAGGCCGCCTTCGATGGTTGCGACCATCTCGTTGTACGAACGCTCGGGCCGCACGAAACGCGGATTGTCGCGGAAATAGGCGAGCAGTTTGGGCTGATAGCGCGATAGCGCGAAGAACCAGTTGTCTTCTGAAAGCCATTGAACTTCGCGACCGCACTCGGGGTTGGGGCAGCGGCCGTCGATCAGTTTGGCTTCGAGCCAGAACGTCTCGTCGTTGGTGCAATACCAACCTTCGTATTTTCCGAGATAGACGTCGCCCGACGCCTTCAGGCGTTCGAAAACTTCGATGACTTGTTCGATATGCCGCGGTTCCGTCGTGCGGATGAAATCGTCGTAGCGCACGTCGTAGCGCGCGCATAACGCTTGCCACTTGGGCACGAGCGTATCGGTCCACGCGCGTGGACCGAGGCCGGCGGCGGCGGCGGCTTGGGCGACTTTTTGGCCGTGTTCGTCCGTGCCGGTAAGGAAAAACGCTGGGCCGCGCGTGCGGGCGAAGCGCGCCAGAACGTCGGCTGCGATCGACGTATACGCGTGGCCCATGTGCGGATCGCCGCTGATATAGTAGATGGGCGTCGTGACGTAAAAGGCGCGCTCGGACATGCGCGCATTGTTTACCGGCCGTATCCCACCGAGCCTGCGCTAGCCGGGACGGTCGAGCTTTCGTTCGGATACGGAGCGATAGAGCGTTGAGCGCTCGCCGAAACCTCGTTGCGAAAGGTCCTTAGCGATACGCGCGACGCTCTTGCCCGCATCGAGTTCGCGGTCGATCGCCGCAGCGAGATCCGCTACGGCGACGTTCGTTTTTGGTACGGGACGTTCGGGCGCGAGCACGAGGACGAACTCTCCGCGCACCGGGACTTCGAGCGCTGCGATGACGTCGGCGGGCCGCCCGGCGATCTGCTGTTCGAAGCGTTTGGTTAATTCGCGGCCGACGAATATGCTCGCCTCGGGCGCAAGTGCGGCGAGGACGCCGAGCGTAGCGAGGATGCGCTTGGGAGATTCGTACCAAATCGTGGTGGTGCCGCCGGAAAGCGCGGCCTGCAATGCGCGCTCGCGGTGCGCGACGGCGCGCGGTACGAAGCCCTCGAAGCAGAAACGCGACGTATCGAATCCCGAAAGCACGACGCCACAGACGAAGGCCGCGGGCCCCGGCAGCACGTCGACGGTAACGCCCGCCGCGCGCGCGGCGGCGACCAGCGCGCTTCCGGGATCGGAGATTCCCGGCATGCCCGCGTCGCTAACGATCGCGACGCGCTCCAGGCGCGCGCGTTCCAGAATGCCGCCCGTTGCGCCGGCCGCGTTTTGCTCGCGATAACTCCAAATCGGCTTGCCGGGCAGTTCCAGGGCGGAGAGCAGCTTGCGTGCGACGCGCGTGTCTTCGGCAACGAGCAGATCGCAGTCGCGCAGCACGTCGAGCGCGCGCAGCGTGATGTCGCGGAGGTTGCCGAGCGGCGTCGGCACGAACGTCAGGCTCAATGGCGGACATTTCCAGCGGCGTACGGCCTTGCGTGCGCGAGATCGAACTGCGCGGTCATATTCTCGATTCCGGCGTGTTCGGTCGCGTGCTCGAGATCATCATGGATAATGAGTTCGCGCGCTATACGATCGATAACTTCGCCGTCGGAAAGACGGCGACGGATCCGAGCACGGCGCGCCTGCGCATCGAAGCCGACACCGAAGAGCATCTCGACGATTTGCTCGACAAGCTACGCGATATCGGGGCCGTCGTGGCCGACGATACCGACGTCGTCACGGAAGCCGCTCCGCGCGACGGCATCCTGCCCGAGTCGTTCTACGCGACGACGAACTTGGAAACGGAAGTCCGCCTCGACGGCCAGTGGCTGCCCGTCACGCTTCCGGAAATGGACTGTGCGATCGTCGTGGACGCGGGCGCCGCGACGACGATCGCCCCGTCGGATATCCGCACCGGCGATCGCGTCGTGATCGGCCACGCGGGCGTGCGCGTCAAAGCGCTTCAGCGGCCGCGCCGTAAACAAGTGTTCGAATTCATGTCCAGCGCCGTGTCGAGCGAGAAGCCCAAGGAGTCGCTCATCGCCGAAGTCGCGCGGGAACTCGCGGCGACTCGCGCGGCCGGTAAACGGGTCCTGCTCGTCGGCGGCCCCGCGATCGTACATACGGGCGCGGGTAAATATCTCGAAGGCCTGATCCGCGACGGCTTCATCGATGCGCTCTTCGCGGGCAACGCGCTCGCGGTGCACGATATCGAAGCGCAGTTCTTCGGAACGTCGCTCGGCGTCAATCTGGCCGATGCGTTTCCCGTCGAAGAAGGTCACGTCCATCACCTGCGGACCGTCAATCGCATTCGCGCGAGCGGCGGCATCGGACCCGCCGTGGACTCGGGCCTGTTGACCGGCGGGATCATGTACGAGGCCTACCGCCGCGAGATACCGGTCGTGCTGGCGGGCTCGATCCGCGACGATGGCCCCTTACCCGACGTCATCACCGACATCGTCGAAGCGCAGCGGGCGATGCGCCGGTACGTGCCGGAGATCGGCATGGCGCTCATGGTCTGTACGCTCTTGCACTCCATCGCGGTCGGTAATCTCTTACCGTCGAGTTGTAAGGTGATTTGCGTCGATATCAATCCCGCAAGCGTCACCAAGCTCACCGATCGCGGCTCGACACAGACGATCGGCCTCGTCATGGACGCGGCTTCGTTTCTACGCGAAATCGCGCACGCGCTGCGCGAGATCCCGTCGCTTGGCGAAGGGCGCGCCTAGGCGGGGAGAAAGCGTCGCGCGCCGATATAGCGTTCGCGAAAGTACATCGATCCGAAGGTCGCGACGTGAACGTTCGCGCCGATCGAATTGACGAATCGTCCGTTGCCAAGATAGATCCCGACGTGCGAGGCGCCGTAGTCGTACGTTTGGAAAAAGACGAGGTCGCCGGGCAGCGGGTCCCCCGCGACCGGACGGCCGGCTGCGAATTGCACGTCCGCCGTACGCGGAATACGGATTCCGAGGCGAGCGAACGCGTAATAGGTGAAGCCCGAGCAGTCGAATCCGCCGGGCGCGGCGCCGCCCCACACGTATGGCGTTCCGACGAACGCGAGCGCGGTCGTGATCAGTTGCGAAGCACCGCGCAAGCCGGCCGTGTCCGCGACGAGCGCGCGTGCCGGCGGACCGCTTGCGGCGGCGGGGTGAATCGCAGCCGGCCGCGCGGCCGCAGGGCGAACGACGGTCGCGCGCCGTGCAATATGAGATTTCGAGCGTAGCGCCTTCGGCGCGGGATCGCGTTCGAAGACGATGACCTCGACCCCGTTGACCGAGTGGATCGCCGTTGCGGCCGATGCCGGTCCGAGCGCCGAAGCGAAGACCAGAGCAGAACACGCAAGAAGGCGCACGTTCTTCACCGCGTGACGATCGTCGGCGTCATGACGAAGATGACGTCCGACTCATTCTTGATGTAAGCGGTCGACCGGAAAAGAGCGCCGAGGATCGGCAGATTTCCGAGAATCGGAAATTTCTGGACGGTCTTCTGTTCCTGACGGCGCAACAGGCCGCCCATAACCACCGACTCGCCGCTGCGCGTAATGACGTCGGTCGATAATTTGCTCGTCTTGAGAGCGGGAACCGTAAAGCCGTTGATGCTGACGCCGTCGGCGAAATCGAGATCCGAAACTTCCGGAGAAATCTTTGCTTCGACGCTGCCGTTGCCAAGAATCGTCGGCGTGACGTTGAGTTTGACGCCGAATTCCTTATAGGTGATAGATACCGTGCCCAACCCATTGGAGATCGGAATCGGAATCTCACCGCCGACGAGGAACGTCGCTTCTTGGCCGTTTTGCGTCGTGAGGTTGGGAGACGAGAGCAGCTTAGCATGACCTTGCTGCAAGAGCAGATCCAGAGTCGGTGCGAGGACGCTGATGCGGGCGAAGGGTCCGAAGGTGAACGGGTTCGGAAAATTCGTGACTCGCGGACTCTCGACGGCGGTGAGCGACGGCGTCGGCGAAATCGTGAAGGCCTGACCGGCGGTACTTCCGATCGTCGTATTCGCCGTGTTCAGGCGCAGACCGAGATTGGATTGCGCCGTGTTATCCACTTCCAGAACGTACACTTTGACGTCGACTTGACTCGTTTGCTCGACTCCCAAACGGTTGATGACTTTACCGTCGGTCGCGAGATACGGGCCGGCCAAACCTTTGACTTTATCGAGAATGTGCTGCGCATCGGCTTGATCGCGCACCGACCCGCTTACGACTACATTTCCTTTTTGATCGGCATCGACGCGGAGGCCGTGCGCCCCGGGGAGCGCCGCGATGTCTTCCTGCATCTTGCCGAGCGGCTTCGCGACGGTGACGGCGTTGACGATGACGCCGCTGCCGCCGGCGCCCGAAGAAAATTTCACGCCTTTGAAGCGCTCGAGGACGTCCGAAAGGTGGCTAAACGCGGCGACGTCCGCGACGGTGCCGCGCACGATAAGGTTTGCATTGAACGCGACGACCTGGACGCCCGGTTCGTTGATCGCGGCGCGCACGACCTTCGCGATATCGTCGAAGCTCTGCTCCGTCACCGTTATTTCATACGTTCTGCGCGAAGCGCCGGTCCAGACGAAAATCGTCGTATGTCCCGGCGATTTGCCGTTTACGACGACTTGTCTCGTTCCGACCGGCACGATGCCGGCGATCCGTCCGTCGCCGACGGCGACGCGGCTCAAACCGGCCGCCTCCAGCACGACCGAATGTCCCGTCTGAATCGACAGGATCTGTACCGAGTCTGCCGCCGCGGGGACGCTTCCCCAAAGGAGCGCGACCGCGAGGGCGACGCCCGTCATGGCCGTCCGCGTGCGTAGATCGATCACGTAGTACTCCGGTGTTCGAGGCTAATATTCGAGAGATTTCACTCGAAAGGCTGGTATATGGGTTATCGGCGTTAACGAGTCAACACCGCGTACTCGGCCTGTAAATTATCTTTCGGATACGTTGTGCTATCGATTTCTAGTCGTTACAGTGGGAAAGTGAAGGTCACAACCTTGAATCGTCTTTCAACCGGTGCGGTATTCGTCGGCGTCGTCGTTACGATGTCGTCGTCGATCGCCATTGCGGCAAACGAAACGGCACTTATGAAGGCCGCGGCCGATCTCGGGTTCGCATACAGCTACCTCGGGCCCGAAGATGCCGCAGCACTGACGCGCCCAGGTGTGACGATCGTCATACGTCCGGGGGAACGCCTCTTCGACGTCAACGATCGGACCGAAGCTATGGACGGACCGGCTCCGCGATTCGCGTACCACGATATCTTTATATCGAACGCGCTGATCGCTCGGCTCCGTCAACTCGCGGCACGTTATCCCAATAACGTCACGAGCGAGCACGTGGCCGCGAGAGATGCGGTGCCGTTCGCGGCGCCTGCGAACATCACGGGCACGATCTCGGATCTGCTGGTCGCCCAAATACCCGGCCAACAGCAGCTCAGCGTCGGCGGAAAAGCTCCGGCTTTTGCGCCCATCACGCTCACGCTCGTCGGCACGTTCTCAAGCGAACTTCCCGACGTCGTCCTCAACCGTCTGATCGTTACTGCCGATACGAAAGGTACGTTCCAAGCGGACCTCCCGATCGCGTCAGGTTACTATCGCGGCGCCATCCTCACGGTCGTTGCATCTTCAAGCGCCGGTATTTCGCCGGCTCGAACGCAGCTTTCGGCAAAGGCTCCCAACGGCACGGCCTCAGTTCCGGCCGATCGAGAGCCGAAATCGATAAAGTAGGCCTGACCGGCCAAAATACCGCTCCAGCTCACTCACCCACCCACTCACTTTACTCACCACCACTACACTCGCGCTTTAGGAGATCCCATGCTTAAGAACTTCACCAATATGCTCAAAAATGACGACGGCCAGGGCCTCGTCGAGTACGCGCTGATCATCGCCCTCGTCTCGATCGTCGCGATCGCCGGCCTCACGTTCCTCGGCGGCAAGGCGAACAACACGCTCAATAACGCCGCGAACAAGCTCTCGGGTTAAGGCGACGCGGCGCCTTCGGGAGCGGCTTGCGAGCCGCTCTTGGAGGCGCCTTTTTCTTTTCTCGATCGATGAAGGGGCACTCCAGCATGCACGCATTTCTCGCAATGGTCACCCGGGACGATCGAGGACAAGGTCTCGTCGAATACGCTTTGATCGTCTTCCTCGTCGGCGTAGCCGCGATCGCCGCGATGACGCTCCTAGGCTCGAAGGCGAATAACTCGCTCAATAATTCAGCTCAGCGACTCTCGTAGCTGCGTGCTCGTGTCGCTCGCTATCTGGCTCGTGCTCGCAGCGTGCGCCCTCGCCGTCGCAACCGACGTCGCGACTCGCCGCATCCCCAATTTCCTGACGGCCGGGCTCGCTCTCGCGGCACTCACGCTGCATGCGTTTGCCGGCTGGACTTCCTTCGGAATCGCGTGCGCGACGATGATCGGCGTGTTGCTGCTCGGATTCGTCGCTTTTTCGTTCGGCTGGCTCGGCGGCGGGGATGTGAAGCTGCTCGCGGCCGGCGCCGCGGCGCTCGGCTTTCCCGATGCCGTTCCTTTCTTGATTTATACGGCGCTCGCCGGCGGCATTCTCGCGCTTATCGTCGCGCTCGCGCTGGGACGGCTCGGAAGCGTGTTTGCGAGCATCGGCCTCGTCTTGAGACCGCTCGCTTATAAAGGCACGGTGGCCGTCGCGCCTCGTACGCCGATAACCCTCCCATACGCGGTCGCGATCGCATGCGGCGCGGCCGCCGTCGCACTCTCGCACTCCGCCGTGCCGCTGCTGAGGCTCCCCCTGTGAACAGTCGTCGAATCACGCTAATCGTCGCCATCGTACTGGCCGTCGGCACCGGTATCCTCACGCTGAAATATCTCAGCGGAATTAACCAGCAGGCGCAGACGACGCAGCAAGCCGTCGCCCTCAAATCCGTCGTGATCGCGGCGCACGATATTCCCGCGCGCATGCGAATCACGCCGGAGATGCTGACCAAGGTTCAGCGCTCGGCAAGCGAAGTCGAACCGCAGGCGCTGACCGATCCGAACCAAGCCAAAGGCGACATCGCGATCATATCGATCCCGGCCGGGTCGACGATTACCGCAACGAAGGTCGGGCAACCCGCCGAAGTCGGGCTTACCGTCCGTCTCAAGCCCGGTATGCGCGCGGTGAGTATCCCCGTCGACCGCGTGAAATCCGTATCGAACTTCGTGCAGCCCGGCGACCGCGTCGACGTCTTAGCTTCGGTAACGAAGGGCATCGGCGTTCCGCCCAAGACGTTCACGATCATCCGCGGCGCGCTGGTCCTCGCGATCAACGCACAACTCGAGCAGAGCGGTGCGACGCCCGCGCCCGATTCGGGATCGGTCGCGACGGTGACGCTCGGCGTCACGCCGCAGCAGGCGGACCTATTGACGGTCGCCGACCTCAATACGACGCTGCGCCTCGCGCTGCGTTCGCCCCAAGAACCGGTCCGCTCGCTGCCGGCCGAATCGTTGCAGTTCTCCGATCTCGGGCCGCCGACGGCACCGGCGAACCAACCCCCGCCTCCGCTCTACCCCGCGCCGCCGCCCGTAGCCGCGCCCGCGCCCGCTCCTGCCGCCGCTGCGAACGTTCCGGCACCGCTGGCCCCCGCGCAAGCCCCCGCCGTTGGGCCCGTCCGTCCCGGCGTTACCGTTATCGATGGCGACAAAGTAGTCTCCGGCGGCGTATGAGCGCGGCGCTCACCGTTCTCATCAACGCCAAGGGCGGCTCGGGCGCGACGACGCTCGGCCTCGAAGCCGCAAACGTGCTCAAGCGTCGAAAAAATTCGCCGGTCGCACTCGTCGACGCGGACCTCTCGGGTCGTCGCACGCTCTCGGTCTTACTCGACGCGGTCCGGCTCTTCGACCAGCATCGCAGCTTAAATATCTATTCGCTCTTCGATAGCAACGGCATTACGGCAGTCGAGCTGACCGACAGTCTCGACAACTCCTTCGCGTTGCGTCCCGACGAAGTCGAATCGCTCGCCGAGAAGCTCGTGCAGCAGCACGAGACCGTCATCGTCGATGCTCCAAACCCGTTCGCGGCGGCCGTTCGGCCCTTTATGATCCGCGCCTCGCGCTACGTCATCGTTTTAGAACCGAATCTTTTGGGGACCTCGGCGGCGCGAGCGCTCGTCGGCGATCTGGCCAGATTCGGCATTCCGCTCGCCCGCATCTGGATCGTCACCAATTTACGCGGCGGCCGGGCGGAGATCTCCGCTCGCGAACTCGAAAAGGCCCTCGGCGGAGCCGTCATCGCCGAAGTTCCCGGCAAGGGCGACCGTAACTTCGGCCGCGCGATCGAAGAGCTCGCGAAGCGGCTGGCGACCGCCCCCGCGGAAGCGCCGCTAGCGTCCCTGCGCGCGTCGTCGTCGGTGAAGGCCGAATCCGGCGCACCGTCGGCGGCGGGTGCGGCCAACGGTAAGGCGAGCGGGTCGGCCGGTTCGAACGGTCACGCCGCTGCCGCCGATATCAAGCCGCAACGCGAGCGGTCGGAGCGGCGCGATCGCCTTAAAGCGGAAGTTCACGAAGCCGTTACCCGCCGCATCGACGTCGTGGCTGCGAGCCGCGCACATACGGACGGGCAGAAGATTGCCGAGCTGCGAGCCCAGATCAGCGACGTGACGGGGCAGCTGCTCAGCGAGCGCGCCGACGCCGACTCGGCCGAAGAACGTGCCGAGATGCAGCAAGAGATAATCGACGAATTGCTCGGACTCGGGCCGCTCGAAGATCTCATGCGCGATCCGGCCGTATCGGAAATCATGGTCAACGGTCCCAACGTCATCTACGTCGAGCGCAGCGGCCGCATCACGCTGACCGATCGGCGCTTCAACGACGAACGCCATCTCCGCACGATCATCGAACGGATCATCGCGCCGCTGGGGCGGCGCATCGACGAATCGTCGCCGATGGTCGACGCGCGTTTACCCGACGGTTCGCGCGTCAACGCGATCATCGAACCGCTGGCCCTCGACGGTTCGACCGTGACGATCCGACGCTTCGGAACCAAACGTTTGAGCATGGACGACCTCGTCAAATACGGTTCGATCGTTCCCGAGGCGACCGATCTGCTGCGTGCGATGGTCGAGGCGCGGCTCAATATCGTCGTGAGCGGCGGCACCGGCTCCGGCAAAACGACCTTTCTCAACATCATGTCGAACTATATTCCGCACCACGAACGAATCGTGACGATCGAAGACGCGGCCGAACTGCTGCTCAATCAAGAACACGTCGTTCGCTTGGAATCGCGGCCCGCCAATATCGAGGGCCGCGGCGCCGTCATCATTCGCGATCTGGTGAAAAATTCGTTGCGCATGCGGCCCGACCGGATCGTGGTCGGCGAGTGCCGCAGCGGTGAAGCGCTCGATATGCTTCAAGCGATGAATACGGGTCACGACGGCTCCATGACGACGCTGCACGCCAATACCCCGCGCGACGCACTCGCTCGTATGGAGACGCTCGTGCTGATGGCCGGCTTCGAATTACCGGTCCGCGCCATTCGGGAACAGATCGCGAGCGCCGTCGACGCCGTCGTTCAGATCGAACGCATGCGCGATGGGTCCCGGAAAGTGACGAGCATCACCGAGGTCGTCGGCATGGAGGGCGACATCGTGACCATGCAAGAGCTCATTCGCTATCAGCAGCGCGGCGTCGATGCGGACGGCAAAGTGGTCGGCGAGTTTCAATATACGGGCGTTCAGCCGCACTACACGTCGCGCTTCGAAGAAGCCGGCGTCAATTTCGACGTCCGCAGCCTCGCGAAGATGCAGGCCTCGGGGACGCCATGGTAGGTGTGTTTCCGTACGCGGTCGGGGCGTCGGTTATCGGCATCGTCGCGCTGCTGTTCTTCGCACTCGGCGGTAACGTCCGCGTGTTTCTCAGCCGCTTCGGCGGCGCGTTCCAAGAAAAAATCGATCGCGCCGACCTCGCGTTCAAAGCCGAAGATTTCGTGCTCGCGCTCGCCGGCATCGCCGCCGTGCTGTGGCTCGCGATCGTCTTTCTGCTCCACCAGACCGTGCTGATCTCGCTTTTGATCTTGCCGCCGACGATCGCCGTCGCGCTCTTCGGCGGCAACTTTTACCTCGGCTTCCGCGGTCATCGCCGCGTCGATTCGTTCGTGCAGCAGCTCGAACTCGTCCTGCGCATGCTCTCGGGCGCCCTAAAAGTCGGCCTGGGGCTGCGTCAGGCAATCATTCTCGTCACCGAAGAAGTCCCCGACCCCGCGCGACGCGAATTCATGCGCGTCATCGGCCGTACGAATATCGGCGTTTCCATCACGGACGCCCTCGACGATCTCACCAAGAGTATGCCGTGCAACGAAATGCAGATGTTCTCACGCGTCGTCAAGGTGCAACAGCAGACCGGGGGCGATTTAGCGAAGGTCTTGGAAAAGCTCGCCGCGACCATTCGCGACCGCCGTCGCGTTTTCCGCAAGATGAACGCCCTGACCGCCCAAGGCCGCTTCGGCGCGGGGATCATCGGCGCGCTGCCGATTCTCGTCGGCGGCTTCGTCGTCCTAACGCAACCCGCGATGGGGAACGCACTCAAATTTACGTTTCCGGGGCACATCGCGCTCGGGCTCTTCGCCGTGCTCGAAGGCTTGGCTATCTACTCGCTGAGCCGCATCCTGCAGTTCGACGTCTGATGCTGTACGGAATTCCGATCGTCATCATCGCCATCGCCGCCGGGTTTTCGATCGCGGCCGGACTCTTATTCGTTTCCATTACGCCGAGCAAGAGCGAAGTCAGCAAACGTCTCGAGCAACTTGAAAATCTCAAGTTCGAACAGGGCCAGAGCCGCGCTCAGCAATACGAGAAGATTTTCAACGAATCGCAGCGCGGCCAGTTACAGCAGCAATTGGATGAGGCCGGCTGGTATACGGTGACGCCGGCGAAGATTGGCGCTCGCATCGTCGCCGGATCGCTCTTCGGCTTTACCGCCGGCATTTCGCTCGCCGCCTACATGCATTCGCTGGGCCTGCTCTACATTGCGGGCATCATCATGTTCACGATCTCCGGTGCGTACCTGCCGCTCTCGCAATTGAAGAGCGGCGTGAAAGCGCGCAAGATCAAAATACAGAAGGCGCTGCCCGACCTGCTCGATATGCTCGCTTCGACCGTGCAGGCCGGGCTCGCGTTCAACGCGGCGCTCGGCATCGCGCAAGAGATCGCGGTCGGTCCGCTCGGCGAAGAACTCAAAGCGGTTCTCTCGGAAGTGCGGCTCGGACGATCGCGCGGCGATGCGTTGAAATCTATGGCCAATCGCGTTCGCCAGGAACAATTGTCGACCACGGTCACCGCGATCGTTCAGGCGGAGCGCCTAGGCTCCAACCTCGCATCGGTCCTGGAAGAACTTGCCGAAGAAGTGCGCAACCGCCGCATGATTCGGGCGGAAGAAATTGCGAATCTCATGCCGACGAAAATGGTGATCCCGATGGCGCTCTTCATGTTGCCCGCGCTGTTCGTTATGATCTTCGGGGGCGTGGCGGCCCAATATCTGAGCAGCCAGCCATGAGCAGTTCCTTCTCCGTAATCGTCGTCGCGCTGCTCTACGGATGTTGCGCGTTTCTCGCGATCCGTTTCGTGTCGTCGTTGTGCGATAAGATCGTTCCGTTCGACGATGGTCCGGAGCCCGGCCGCCCGCCGACCGGCGCGCTGATCGTCGGCGCTGTGGTCGTCGGCGGCGTTCTGGCCTCACGCGGCCTCGCGGTTCCCGCGCTCGGCATTTTCGGCATTTTGATCGTTTCGCTCGTCGCGTGCTGGTACAGCGACGTCCGCTGCGGTATCGTGCCGGATTACTTCACCTTAGCACCGCTCGCGGTCGTGCTGGCCGTCTCGCTCGCCGGCCATGACGGCGCGCCGATAATCTCGGCGGCCATCGTATTCGTGCCGTTCGCAATTGCGGCGTTTTTTTCCAAGGGTCGCGGCATGGGCTGGGGCGATGTGAAGATCATCGCGCTCGGTGCGGCCGTGCTCGGTCTCAATATGTCGATCGTTGCCTTCGCAACGGCGTGTCTTGCGGCCGTAGCGATCGCCGCCGTGCGGCGACGTCGCGCCGAGCCGATCGCGTTCGCGCCATATCTGGCGGCATCCATCGCGCTCGCGATCGCGTTGCCCTTGCCGGCCTTGCGGTAGCGGTGCGTTTACTTAACGCCACGAACGGTGCGGTGCTCGCGACCGATGTTGCCCGCGCGAGCAATGCGTGGACTCGCGGGGTCGGCCTCTTAGCACGAAAGGTCGTCGCACCGAACGAAGGCTTATGGATCGGCGGGTGTTCGGCCGTGCATACGATCGGCATGCGGGCGACGCTCGATCTGTACTTTCTCGATGCGGATAATCGCGTCTTGAAGATCGCCAGCGCCGTACCGCCGAATCGGCTCGCCGTGACGTGTCGCAATGCGGTAACCGTCGTCGAACTCGGTGCGAGCGACGATCTGACGCGCGACGTGCTCGTCGGCGATCGTCTCGCTTTGGAATGACGATCGCCGCGGCTCGGACGCTGGCGATCGCGCGTATTGCGTTCGCGTGCGCCGTCGCCTTGACGATCGCTTACGGGCAACCCAATGCGGCGCGCCTCTTCGCATCGTTCGCGCGACCTCGCATGCCGGCCGAGAGCGCCGGCGCCGGTTGGCTTGGAGCGGCCGTCACGAACCTGCTTTACGCTGGGCCGCTGCACTACGGTGCGCTCGTCGCCGCGGGTGCGTTCGGGGCATTGAGCGCGTTCGCTCTGGTCGAACGGCGAGCCCGGTTGCACGCGACGGTCGCCGGAGCGTTCGGTGCGGCCGTGCTCGCGGCGCTTTGTTCTCTCGATACGCTGCGAGCCGGCGGCGGCTCGGCGACGCTTGCGTTCGCGGCCGCGGTCATGCTGCTGCTCGAAGACGCCACGCTTTTATCCGCATTCGGGCTCGGGGCGCTCGCGATGCTCTGGTGCAACTTCGAACCTGCGGGAGTGCTCGCCCCCGCCCTTGCGCTCGTTGCCGCGGTCGGGCGGACTCTCGATCGGGCCGTGACGCCCGCAGCTCGGCGCGCATGGCTCGGCGCTGCAATCGCGACGTGCGCGACGCTCGCCACGCCGCTCGGCTTCGGGTTTCCGGGTCATGCGCTCGCCGCGCTGCAGCTCGCCGGCGCGAGCGCCGATTATGCGCGCTGGAGCCCGGCGGATCTCGCCCCGTACGGCTATCGCTACGGCGTCATGAGCTCGATCGTCATCGCGCTCGGGGTCGGTTTGCGCGGCCGGAATGCGCGCGAGGCGCTCCTGGGCGCGTTCGCGTTCGTGCTCGCACTTGCGAGCGGCGCTTTCGTCGGCGTTTTCGGGATCGTGGCCGCGCCTATCGTCGTCGCGGCTCTTGCACGACGACCCGGCGGCGCAGCGCAGAACGGCGCGCGCGCTACGCTGCTGCGCGACGCGGGCGCGCTCGCCGCACTCGCGCTCGTCGCAGGTTTTGCGGCCGGCGCGCGGACGTTGCCGCTGGGGCCGCGGGAGCCGTACGCGGCCATCGCTCGCCTCGCTCGCGTGGGCGGCGTGCATCGAGTATTTTGTTCGGACACCGGCTGGTGCGATGCGGCGCTCGCGGACGGAATGGTGGTGCTCGCCGGCAGCCGCATCGCGAACGCCCCGCCCGCGGTGCGCGACGCGCAGATTACGATCGCACGCGTTCGTAAGACGTGGCGCACGGAGCTGAACGCACACGGTATCGATGCCGCGGTCACGGGGGCGAACTCCGCGCTCGCAACGCTCTTGACGCAGTCGCATTGGACGCGCTTCGCGACGGCGGGAACGACCGTGATCTTGCTTCGCCGGGCGCCGGCTTCGTGAAATACGTGTGGCTCGTGCTCGGCGTGTTCGCCGCCCGCTTCTTAGCGACGGCGATCGCGTTTCCGCAAGGCGA
>JAABUO010000854.1_pt1 | contig 46830 bp, 34 predicted proteins | sample 5559291 | NCBI WGS metagenome assembly JAABUO01 (sample SAMN10711878, study PRJNA513372) | rock metagenome | isolation source: Antarctica rocks | place: Antarctica: Victoria Land, Finger Mt sud
GTGGACCCATATGGCTTTTCAGACATCCCCGTCCACCGACGACCTGCGAAAAGTCCCGCCGTCGATGGCCGATCACCTGTGCGACGTGCTCTGCTACGCCGCCTGATGTGCCCAAACTCTAGCTTAGTGTTTGGGGGTTTTTACATATCCCCCAAAAAGATGCACTTTCTCGCGCGTGATGCTCTGATCGTTCGCGATATGCTGTGCGCGCCATGCCCCGACGGAATGCATCGAGTACGGCGGCGCAGGCTGCACAAATGGCCCTCGCTCGCGATATGGGGCGATGCCTCATCGTGAGCGCCGTGCGCCGCTCCTCCCCCATCCGCCGTTCACGAGCAGCATCCCCTCTCTCACCATACCCCAACGACCTCCCGCCGGACCGAAACGGCTCCGAGGCGGAGAACCGTGGCGCTTCCTCAGCCCGGCTCCTCGCTCGCCGACTGGGCTAGGAGGACCCAGCCATTGTAGGCCGCCCAGACCAGGTAGAATAGCACCGTGGGCACGAGCCAGTAGAGCCCGCCGTAGCGCCCCGCGAGCAGGCTCGCGCCCGCCAGCGGGACGGCGAGGGTCGCCGCGTGGATGGCGGCGATGCGCGCGAACCAGCGGGCGCGCCGCGGCCCGGCCAGTTGCCCGAGGGTCTGGCGCTGCAGCCGCACGCCGTCGGCCTCGAGCGCGAGGCCGACGAGGAGCAGTTCCCAGCCGAGCGCCTGCCGGCTTTGCGCGGGGATGAGGACGATGAGAGCGAGCAGCACCAGGATGAGCGCGGCGCTGATCGCCGCGCGCCCGGCCGCGGTACTCCAGGTCGCGCAGCAGCGCCCGGTTCACCGAGAGGGCCACGAAGAGCAACCCGGCGAAGGCGGCCGAGATGCCCGCGATGGTGCTCCAGTACGTCTGCCAGTCGGCGATGCGGTAGGCGCTCTCCATGGCGTAAGTATACGGGACCGTCCGGCCGCCCACCGCGGGGGTGTTGCGATCGCCCGGTCTGCCGGGGGCACTCCACGGGCGGCGTATAGGTCACAACGTTTCGCCTACGACTCCCTCCCATAGGCGCCATCGACGACCCGGATCACTCGGCGCACGTCGTCCGTCGTCGATGTGAGCGTTGCGCCCAAGGTAAACATCGGACATCGCGCGTGCGCAGGATGCGCGCTTGGCATGAGCGGCGTCGTGACGCCCCGACGGTCCGGCGTTCCGCTTTCCTCCCACGGCCTCTATGGAGAGGCGTCGGGTGGTGCGGCCGCCTCAGGCTCACCGTCACCTTGTTCGAGGTACCGATAGACCGCCGCCTTGGAGATACGGTAGTCGCGCATCAGGGTGCGGACGGGCGTCCCCTGCCGGCGCTGCGCGCGGAGCGTGGCCCTTTGCGCGCGCGTCAACGTCGTGTGACGGCCGAACGGCACCCCCCGCGCCTTGGCGTTCTCGATGCCGTCGCGCTGCCGCTCGGCGCGGATCTCGGTTTCGAATTGGGCGATCGCCCCCAGCATATGGAACAGCAGCCGTCCGGTGGCATCGGTGGTGCTGATCTGCTGATCGAGGACACGCAGATCCACGCCTTTGCGCCGCAGGGTCTCGGCGATTTGACACGGGTGCAAGGTGGAGCGGGCCAGCCGGTCCAGGCGCGTGACCACGAGCGTATCGCCCGCGCGCACATAGTCGAGGTAGGCCGCGAGGCTAGGGCGCTGGCTCGTAGCGCCGCTTCTCTTCTCTTGGTAGACCTTGTCGCAGGACGCGAGCTTGTCGAGCTGGACGGCGAGGCTCTGGCCCACCGAGCTGACCCGGGCATAGCCGATGAGCGCCATGGGGTGCTCCTGCTGTCGCTGAGCGGTCTTAGAATCCTTAAGATGCTATGATACGGGCATTATGCGACGACTGGTGCGACCCGTCACGCCACCTGGCGCAGAAGGTATACTTTGTGAGACCCCTGTCTTGGGCGGCGGAGTCGGGGAATCGCCCTCTAATCTGCCCGCCCCGACGACGGGAAGAGCTTAATGCACCTTTTTGAGGGGATATGCAGAAACCCCCTGTTTCGTCACATGCTCTAGTCGGCGCCCGCGAGTTGTACTGTTAGCGCCGCCGACTCTAGAGCAGGCACGGTTGGCGTGTTATCCAGGATCGCGGCGATAAAGTGTTCGAGCCCTCTGTATGTGGCCTGACTCCAGGGGACGCGCTCGACGTCGCGCGGCGTCTCGCCCATGGCGTCGCGGCGCACGATCGTGCGTCCGTTACTGACGAGCGCGTGGGCGGCCCAGGTCAACTCCGTGTGGATCTTCTGCCGGCCGCCAACGTCCGGACCGACGATCCAAACGCAGCGCGCGAGGGTGTCCGGATAGTCGAGCACGACATGCTGCGCCGCCGCGTCGTAGTAGCCATCGGGCGTCAGACCCCCGTAGCGGACCGTGGCCGCGTGGGCGGAGGGCGCCCCGAGCCAGTCCAGGATCGCGTACAGGTAATACGATTTAACCAGTGCCGGGGACCCACCCAGCTGTACATTGCGGAACGCCGAGCGGTAGGGTCCGCCGGCCCACGCGATGCGCGACGTTATCTCTAGCGGCGGCCCGTCGCGCCGGATCGCTTCGCGCAGGGCCGCGTGCGGGCCGAGCCACAGTTGGTCGTAGCCCACCTGTGCGACCAACCCGCGCCGGAGCGCCTCCTCGGCCACCGGCGCGGCCTGCCGCGCCTCGAGCGCGAGGGGATATTCGATCAGCGTGTGCCGGCCCGCCCGCAGGACGGCGAGGGCGAGTTCGCCGTGTGCGCCGTTGGTGGCGCAGACGAGGACCGCGTCGACGTCGCTCCGCTCTAGCAGCGCGTCGAGCGACGCCGTGTAGACGCAGCCATAATCCGCGGCCAAGGCCTGCCCCGTCTCCTGGTTACGCGAGGAGATCGCGACGAGCCGCGCGCGCGGTGCGGCGGCGATGTTGGCCACGCGCTGGCGAGCCATGTGCCCCGACCCCACAATAGCCATGCCCACGATCACTCTATCGCCCTCTTTTTGCATGGCCTATAGGCTCCAACGACACGATGTCCACCACAGTGTACTCGGCACGCGCGCCACGACGCGTCGTGGGATATCGTCGTGCTTGCGCGGCGCCGCTTTGGTATCCTGAGACGTAACCGCGCGGTTTAACACCTGTCCATCCCCTCTCCCTGGACGTGGGAGAGGGGATGGAGGTGAGGCTGTTCGCGCCCTTGACCTCTAGGCGAGGCGTGACTATAGTGATGGATGCAACGGAGTCGACGGGGTGTGGCGCAGTTGGTAGCGCGCGGCGTTTGGGACGCTGAGGTCGGAGGTTCGAGTCCTCTCACCCCGATTAAAGAAAATGTTCTATCTCTATTACGGCGACGATAGTTACACCGTGCGGACGCAGGTCGCCGCGACGCAGCGGCGCTATGCCGGCGACGATACCTTCGCCGTGCAGCGGCTCGACGGGGCGACGGCGCGCTGGGGCGAGATCGTGGCGGCGTGCAACGTTCTGCCGTTCCTCGCGTCGTATCAGGTCGTGCGCGTCGAAGGGCTCATCGCCGCGTCGGCGCGCCGTCGCGCGGCGAGCGGGGACGATCTGTCCAAGCCCGGCGCCAGCCCCGCCGCTCTTGCCGGCCTCGTCGAGGCCTTGCCCGCGACGACGGTCCTCATCCTGGAGGAGGGCGCGCTGCAGGCGACGAACGCTCACCTCAAAGCCGTGGCGGCGCTCAATGTCGAAAAGAGGGTGACGCCCTGCGCGGCGCTTGAGGGGCGCGCGCGCGTCACGTGGACGCGGGACGAGGTGGCGCGCCGCGGAGGCGCCATCGACGCTTCCACGGCCACGGTGCTGGCCGACCGCCTCTCAGGCTCCCTGTGGCCGCTGTCGCAGGCGATCGACACGCTCATCTCCTACGTCGGTCCCGATAAGCCGATCACGCGCGCCGCTGTGGACCAACTCGTCGCCCCCGAGGAGGATGACAACGCGTTCCACCTCTCCGACGCCATCGCGTCGCGGCAGACGGGCCGTGCTCTGACCCTCTTACACACCTTGATGGACAACGGCATGGTCGAGGAGCAGATAGTGGCGATGCTTGTCGGGCGTGTCCGCGACTGGACGCTCCTCGCGGCGTTCAAGGCGGAGCGGGTCCCCGAGGGCGAGGCAGCGAAGCGGTTGGGCTGGAAGCCTAGCAAGTACGGCGCGGTGGCGCGCGGCGTGGCCGCTTTCAACCGGGGCGAATTGCCACGCGCCTACCAGGCCCTCGTCGTGACCGACGAGGCGCTCAAGAGCCGTCCGGGCGACGAGCGCCCGCTGATCGTCGACATGCTCGTGTTCACCCTGGCTACGCGCGGCGATCCCGAGGGGCTGCGCCAGACCTTCCCCATCCCGCTCGTCGGGTAGCGCGGGGGGACGTTGCCTGGGCGTCTACGTCGTGAGATTGGAGGCCACCCTCTCCCGCATATGCCGGCGCCCGACGCGCCTTCACAGCGTCGGCCGTCGCCGTGGCGCCCGTGGGGGCCGCCTGAATACACGCTTCCAGACGACGTGACTACTCCCAACCGTTCAGGGTTGGGCTGCTACGGTCTTGCACCGAGACTCTGTAATCCCAGAGTCACTATGTTGATGGCCGCGTTGTGATCCCGCCCGATCTCTAGCCCACAACAGGGGCAGCGGCACACCCGGTCGGCGAGCGTCAGTTTCTGGCGATGGCCGCAGCGCGAACAGTCCTGAGAGGTGTAGGCGGGATTCACGGCGATGAACTGCCGACCAGCATTTGCAGCTTTGTACGACAGGCATTGAGAGAACATGGACCACGCCGCATCGGAGATGGACTTGGCAAGGCAATGATTGTGTACCATGCGATTGACCGACAGGTCCTCGACCGCGATGGCGCCGTGGGCATTGACAACTTTGCGGGACTCTTGGTGCGCGAAGTCCTTGCGCCGGTTGGCGATGCGCTCGTGAATACGGGCGACGACGCGACGGCGACGGCGGCGCTCAGATGTCGCCCGCTGCCCTTTCTCTGGACGGGGTTCTGTGGACAGGCGCCGCTGAGCTTTCGCCAACGCCTGCTCATCCCGACGAAAGAAGTGCGGGTTCGCGATCGTCGCCCCGTCGCTCATCGTCGCAAACGCGGCCAGGCCCACGTCAAGGCCGATGGCGCTATCAACGGCCGGCAAGGGCGCGTCCTCGACCTCACAGGAGAAGGTCACGAACCACTTCCCCGTCGCCGTGCGCCGCACGCAACACGTTTTGGCTTTTCCCTCCAACGGGCGATGGATGACGGCTTTGACGTGGCCGATCTTGGACAGAAAGACGCGGTTGCCGTCCACCCTGTGACCGCTGCCGGGATAGCAGAAGGAGTCGTAGTGGCCCCGGCCGCGAAAGCGGGGGTAGCCGGGTGTCTCTCCGGCTTTGACGCGGCGAAAGAACGCCGCGAAGGCCAGGTCGATCCGTGTGGCGACGTTCTGCAACACCTGGCTATGCACAGCGGCCAGCGTCGTCCGCTCCGCTTTGAGCGCCACGGTGCGGTTGATCTGGTCGTACAGCGTCACGCTCGTCGCCGTCTCCTCCCACGCCGTCTTCCGCTCTTCAAGCAGACGATTGTAGAGCCAGCGACACTCATCGAGCGCGTGCTGCAGGGCCGTTGCCTGGGCGGGCGTGGGGTACAGACGGTACTGAAACGTGGACTTGTGCATACTGCCATTATAGAACAACGGGCGGCGCTACAGCGGCTACAGCAGGTGAAGCCCTCATATCCCCAAGCTAAAGCATGGGGTTTTACGGGCTATCTCTATAATATACTGAGGGCAAAGATTGTAGCGCCCTGTAGCGCTCTGTGGGGAGGCGGCGATGGTCGAGAGTGAGCGGGACGAGGACACGCTGGCGCGGTATTGCGCTCACCACCCCACGGTTGAGACGGTGGTGTCATGCGGGCGCTGCGACAAGCCGCTGTGCCCGCGCTGCATGATCTACACGCCCGTGGGCGTGCGCTGCGCTGAGTGCGCCCACATGCGGCGGCTCCCGCAGTACACGCTGACCCCGCGCATCTACGCGCGCGTCATCCCCGGCGCGCTCGGCCTCGCGCTCGGCATCGGGCTCCTGCTCTCCTTTTTTCCGGGGCTCGGCTTCATCGGCGGAATAGTCGTCGGCTACCTCGTGGCCGAGGGATTGCGCCGGGTGTCGGGCTATAAGCAGGGGCGCGAGATGGAGGTTATAGCGGGCGCGACCGTCGTCCTCGCGGTGCTCTCCAGTCCCGGCTTCTCGGTCCTGCGCGCTGCCGGTCTCGGCGGGCTAGACACGGCTCTGCGCGTCGCGCTGGCTCCGCAAGCCCTCGGCTTCAATGCGCTGGGCATCCTCGTCGGCGTCTACATCGCGGTGCAGCGTCTGCGGTAAGCGCCGACGGGCGGCGAGCGCGCGGGAGAGCAGGATCGCGCCGGCGAGCCAGAGCCCGGCTAAAAGGTATCCGCCGAGGACGTCGGTCGGCCAGTGCTCGCCGCGGTACACACGCGAGGGGCCGACCAGCGCCACGAGCAGCGCGAGCGCGACGAGCACGGCGTCGCGCCACAACGAACGTGGCCGCGCTTGACGCAGAACGTAGAACGCGAACCCGAAGAGGACCGTGTAGTGGATGACGTGCCCAGAGGGGAAGCTTTTGTCGCCCAGGAAACGCATGACGTGGACGTAGGCGGCGCTCGGGCGCGGCCGGCCTATCGCTATCTTGATCGCGCCGCCCAGGCCGGACGCAAGTAGCACGGAGGCGACGGCGAGGACGGCGTCCCGGCGCCGGCCGATGGCGACGAGGAGGACGAAGATCACGACGTAGGTCAGTGGGCCGGCCAGGCCAAAGCCGAGGTCGCTGACATGGATCAGTACCCATTGGTAGAAAGGTAGAGGCACGGCTTGCACCGCCCGCGTGACCGCGACATCGATGGGGAGGACCGCGTGCGCGTGTACCACGGCGGCGAGTACGACGAAGCCTATCAAGGCGAGGATGGCGACGGGGATGGCGATGGCGGCGCGCGTGCGCGGCTCCGTGAGCATTTTCGTGGACAGGTGTTGTATCCTCTTGATGTGTTGAGGCTAGAGGGGCGCCCCCTCCTGACCATGAGATGTGATGCGCACGGGCATCCGTAGTAGTGTACGCCTTTGGGGCCGTGTGTGCGGCCGGGCCTACATGCCGCAGTCTAAACAGTGGAGGATATGTGACGGATACAATTGCAGGGCTGCTCGCGGCCCGTGTGACCGATTACCCGCGGTCCGGCGTGATCTTGCTCGTCGTGACCGGCTTGGTGTTCCTCATTGTGACCTGGCGCGTCAATCGGCGCGGCCACGCCCTGTCCGTAACCGGCGACGCCATCGACGTGCCCGCGCTCCCGGCGCTCCCGGCGCTCCCCGCGCCGCCCAGTGACCCCGGCGCCGCCGGCTCCACGTCCGGCGAGAACGAACCCCACGATATCTAGGCCCAGGTCACCACGAGGAACGGGCGTCGGCGCTAGCGCCAACGCCCGTTCCTCGTATCTATTGCGGCGGGACGTACCCACTGGGACCGCCGACATCTTGCCGGCTAAGCGCGTGCCGGCGGTCCCAGTGAGCGCCCCGGCAAAGGGAGCCTCCCTGATTCCGCTCTATGTGTCTGACCGGACCCGTTTCTAACCGCTAGCGCGCGACTACAGGATCTCCAGGTATCGCTCGATCTCCCACGTACTGACGTGGCGGCCGTAGCTGTTCCATTCCTGGACCTTCGCCTCGCGGAAGTGGGACAACACGTGCTTGCCAAGCGCCGCGCATACGACCTCGTCGCGCTCCAGTTCCTCGAGCGCTTCCCCCAGGTTGAACGGCAAGGTATGCACGCCACGCTCGGCCAAACCTTCGCTCGAGAGGTGGTAGAGATTTTCCTCCATGGGGTCGGGCGGCTCCAGTTCGCGGCGAATGCCGTCGAGCCCGGCGGCAAGCATCACCGCGAAGGCCAGGTAGGGGTTGGCCGAGGGATCTGGACAGCGTAGCTCGACGCGCGTGGCGGCGGGCTGCGACGGGGTGATCCGCGGGATACGGATGAGGGCCGAGCGGTTGGTGCGCGCCCAGCTAAGGTACACGGGAGCCTCGAAGCCCGGCACCAGGCGTTTGTACGAGTTGATCGTCGGCGCCAGAACGGCGCACATGCCACGCGCATGGGCCAATTGTCCGGCGATAAAGTGGCGCGCCAGCTTGGAGAGGCCGTACACGTTGTCGTCGCCGCCCTCGTTTACGCCCACGAAGGCGTTCTTGCCACTGGCGAGGCTGGATAGGCTTTGATGCGTGTGCATACCCGATCCGTTCATGCCTTCCAACGGCTTGGGCATGAACGTGGCGTGCAGGTCGTGGCGCTGCGCCACGGCCTTCAGCGTGTAGCGGAGCGTCACCGCGTTGTCCGCCGTCGTCAGCGCATCGGCGTACTTGAAATCGATCTCGTGCTGGCCGACCGCGACCTCGTGGTGGCTGGTCTCGACCTCGATGCCCATCGCTTCCAGCGCGCGCACCATCTCTTTGCGCACCCCTGAACCCAAATCCTCGGTCAGGTCGAAGTAGCCGCCCGCATCGTGCGGGATCGGCGCAACCGGACCTCCGTTGGTTTTGAACAGGAAGAATTCCAACTCGGGGCCGGTGTTGTAGGCGTACCCCAGGGCCGCGGCCTCGTCAAGCTGGCGGCGCAAGACCACGCGCGGGTCACCCTCGAATAACGATCCCTCGGGTCCGTGGACCCAACAGATGACGCGAGCGGTCGTGTTCTCCCCCCGCTGCCACGGTATGACCGCGAAGGTCGAGAGGTCGGGAACGAGGAACATATCGCTCTCGGCGATACGCGTGAAGCCCTCGATCGACGAACCGTCGAACCACTTGCCGTGGTCGATAGCCTCGCCGAACTGCTCGATCGGGATGGTCACGCTCTTGACCGCGCCGACAACGTCGGTGAACTGCAAGTCGATGAACTTGACATCCTGTTCCCGCGCCGTCGCCATCGTCCGTTCGACCAGGTCTGTCGTGTGATCCGCTGTCATCGCTCTTCCTCCTGATACCGTTGTACGCGCCGCGCCGACCGCTGTTGCGGTCGGCGGCGCCTCATCCCAGGTGTGGCCGTGCTCACGGTAGCGCAACACTCGCAACACTGTCGCGGGTGATCGGGGGGGCGCCGATCTGACCGCGAGGACATGATGCTCCTTTCTTGGCATGAGCAACAGCGCTCGTCGGCGTCCGACGTTGGAGGAAGATGGGCGCGTCATCGCGCGAGATGGGCCGGCGCACGGGTAGGGGCGTCATCGCCCGTAAGAGGCGCGCAAGAGCGGAGATCGCTACGCCCGGTAGCGATCGCACTCTATTGACGGCATTATACTTGATGGGCCAGCAGAATGGCTTCGGCCACGTCACGCATCGACTTGCGCGAGTCCATACTGAGCTTCTGGATGCGCCGGAAGGCGTCGGCCTCTTTGAGGCCCTGCGTATCCATGAGCACGCCCTTGGCGCGGTCGACGATTTTGCGCGTCTCGAGCGACTCCTCAAGCGTGCTCATCTGAGTTCGCAGCGCGCGGAACTCCTCGAAGCGCGCGAGGGCTACCTCGATCGCTGGCTGGATATCGGAGTCGCGGAACGGCTTGACGAGGTACCCGACGACGCCGGCTTGCTGGGCGCGCTCGACGAGCTCGCGCTGGCTGTACGCCGTCAGGAGGAGGACCGGCGCGATGTTCTCGGCGGTCAGGATGCGCGCGGCCTCGAGTCCATCGAGTTCGGGCATCTGGATGTCCATCAGCACGAGGTCGGGATGGGTCTCGCGCGCAAGCTTGACGGCCGTCGCGCCGTCGCTGGCGTCGCCGACGACCTGGTAGCCGAGAGTCTGCAACATCTCCCGTAGGTCGAGCCGGATCAGCGGCTCGTCGTCGGCGATGAGAATACGTCGCGGTGGGTTTGGCGTTTGAGTCAAAGGCGACATCTCCTAATCATATACGGCGAGTCCGCGGCGACGATGCCTCTCACAGTTCTAAGGTAACTCGCCATCGCGTTAACTAGCGGCAAGGGGCAGGTGACGCTTCGCGCGGGCTCTCGGGTAAACCCTACGTTCTTATGGAGGGCGCCTGGCCCGGCTATCGCCGCCTACGCGCAGTATAGCGCGAAGCGCGGCGCTCGTACCAGGTGCTATACTTGATCGCGTGCATTTAAGACGACGATATAGAGCTACTAACGTAACGGGGAAGCGATGAGCGATCGTGGGGGCGGCGATGGGACGGCGCGGGTCGTCGTGACGGGGCTGGGGGCGCTCAGCGCTCTGGGCGTCGGTATGGAGCGGAACTGGCGGCGTCTGGTCGCCGGCGAGGGTGGTGTCGACCGCATCGACCGGTTCGACCCCGCGTCGTTCGAGAGCCAGATCGCTGCGCAGGTACGCGACTTCGACCCCCACGACTATATGGAGCGTAAAGAGGCGCGCCGCATGGATCGCTTCGCCCAGTTGGCCGTGGCGGCGGCGCGCGAGGCGCTCGCCTCCGCGCGGCTCACGATCGGTGAGCGCAACGCCGAGCGGGTCGGCGTCATCGTCGGCTCGGCGATGGGCGGCATGGCGGCGCTCGACGACGCCTACGAGGCGCTCTACACGCGTGGTCCGGGCCGGGTTAGCCCGTTCTTCGTCCCCATGATGCTCGCCGACCTCGCGGCCGGCCAGATCTCGATCCTGCTGGGTATCAAGGGACCGAACTGGGCTCCCGTGTCGGCCTGCGCGACGGGGGCGCACGCGATCGGCGAGGCCGCGGCGATCATCCGGCGCGGCGACGCCGACGCCATCCTGGCCGGTGGGAGCGAGGCCCCGATCAGCAAGGGGGCCGTGGCGGGGTACGCGAGCATGGGCGCGCTCTCGACACGCAACGACGACCCACGACGCGCCAGCCGTCCTTTCGACGCGACCCGCGACGGCTTTGTTATCGGCGAGGGGGCAGCGATCTTATTGCTGGAGCGGGCCGACCACGCGGCGGCGCGCGGGGCGACGATCCTGGCCGAGGTCGCGGGCTACGGCGCGACGGCCGACGCCTATCATATTGTGGAGCCGGCGCCGGGCGGCGTGGGCGCCGCCCACGCGATGCGCCAGGCCCTCCGCGGCGCCGGGCTAGAGCCCTCCGCTGTAGGCTACCTCAACGCGCACGGCACCTCGACGCCGGCGAACGATCGCCTGGAGACCGCCGCCATTAAAGCCGTTTTCGGCGACGCCGCCTACCACCTCCCGATCTCCTCGACAAAAGGGGCGACCGGCCATACGTTGGGGGCGGGCGGGGCGATCGAGGCGGCGTACGCCATCATGGCGCTGCGGACCGGGACGCTGCCGCCGACGATCAACCTCGACACCCCCGACCCCGATTGTGACCTCGACTACATCCCCAACGCGGCGCGATACGCCGCGCCGCTGGATGTCGTGATGTCGAACTCGTTTGGCTTTGGGGGGCACAACGCGAGTCTTGTGCTGACGCGACCGGGAGATGTCGCGTGATGAGCGACGAGACGCAGGGGCCGCAGGGGCCGCGCGGGGAGGATGATTACGCCGCGCTCGTGCGTGGGCTGCTCGCGGACCTCGCGGGGACGCGGATCACGCGACTCGAGGCGCGTCAGGGCGATCTACACATCGCCCTGACGCGGACGCCGGGGCTGATCGCGGCCTCGCCCCTTGCTGGGTCAGGGGCGACGCCCGAGGAGCAGGGCCGGCCGACGCACTGGCTCGCGGTCGAGGCTCCGCTGACCGGGATCTACTACGAGCGGCCCTCGCCCGATGATGAGCCCTACGTCCACACGGGCAGCCGCGTCGAGCCGGACAGCGTTGTGGGGCTCATCGAGACGATGAAGATGTTCAATGAGGTCACGGCCGACGTCAGGGGGATCGTGCGGGACGTCGCCGTGGCGAATGGGGATCTTATACAGGCGGGGCAGATCATTCTCTACGTCGAGCCCGACGATGAGATGGCGGGTCCGCCGCTGGAAGCCCCATAGCGAGCAGATGTAGCGAACGGATGCGGTCGTACAAAGAGAGACGACGGGGAGCGCCGCGATCGCGGCGCTCCCCGTCGTCTATGGGCGGAGAGGGAGGGATTCGAACCCTCGAGAGGATCACTCCCCTACCGGTTTAGCAAACCAGCGCACTCGGCCTCTATGCGACCTCTCCCAGAACCTGCCGATATTCTAGCATGTGGCGGCCGGAATGGCTAGGGAAAATTGGCGCTCCACACGGCTACAGCCGTGGGCTTTCTCGTCGAGTTTCTCTACACGCGCGGGGCCGCCGCAGCCTCCGGCGGCCCCACGTGTAGGGTTATTCCGTGATGCCGGGCACGGGGAAGCGCGACGTGAGCGCGGCGACGGCCGCGCGGACCTCGTCGTGGACCGCGGCGTCGGTTGGATTGGCCAGCGTGCGCGCCACCAACGTCCCGACCTGGCGCATCTCCGCCTCACCGAAGCCGCGCGTCGTCACCGCCGGGGAGCCCAGGCGCAAGCCGCTGGTGACCATCGGCGGCCGTGGGTCGCGGGGGATGGCGTTTTTGTTCGTCGTGATGTGGACGTCGTCGAGTAGCGCCTGGGCGCGCTTGCCGTCGAGTTCGGTCGTCGTCAGGTCGGCCAACATGAGGTGGGTGTCGGTCCCACCCGTCACGATGCGCAGGCCGGCGTCCGTGAGCGTCTCGGCGAGGACCTGGGCGTTGCGCACGACCCGCGCGCCGTACTCCTGGAAGGAGGGCTGCAGGGCTTCGTGGAAGGCGACGGCTTTGGCCGCGATGGCGTGCTCCAGCGGCCCGCCCTGCATGCCGGGGAAGACGATCTTGTCGACGCGCTTGGCGAAATCGCCCTGACACAGGACGAGGCCGCCGCGCGGGCCGCGCAGCGTCTTGTGCGTCGTCGTCGTGACGACCTGCGCGTGCGGGACCGGGCTGGGGTGGACGCCCGTGGCGACGAGGCCGGCGATATGCGCCATGTCGACGATGAGGTAGGCTCCGACCTCGTCCGCGATCTCCCGCAGTCGGGCGAAGTCGATGACGCGCGCGTAGGCGCTCGCGCCGGCCACGATCGCGCGCGGGCGGTGCTCGTGAGCCAGCCGCCGGACACCGTCGTAGTCGAGCCGCTCGTCCTCGCCGAGCCCGTAGGCTACGAAGCGGTAGGTCATGCCCGAGAAATTGACGGGGCTGCCGTGAGTCAGGTGGCCGCCCTGGTCGAGACTCATGCCGAGGACCGTGTCGCCCGGATCGAGGAGGGCGGCGTAGGCGACCATATTGGCGGTCGAGCCGCTGTGCGGCTGCACGTTGGCGTGCTCGGCCCCGAACAACGTTTTGGCGCGCTCGATCGCGACGCGCTCCGCGCGGTCGACCCACTCGCAGCCGCCGTAGTAGCGCCGGCCGGGGTAGCCCTCGGCGTACTTGTTGGTCAGCACGGAGCCCTGGGCCTCCAGGACGGCGGCGCTGGTGTAGTTCTCCGAGGCGATGAGCTCGAGGTTGGCGACCTGGCGGCGCTCCTCGCCCTTGATGATGTCGAAGATTTCGGGGTCGGTCTGCCGGAGCGTGTCGATGGACGGTCGGTCTACGATCATGCGGTACTCCCTTCGTGCTCTATTTAGCCCACCCGATACTCCCAGAACGCCGGTATGAGATCGGGCGGGACGCGGCCGCGGATGTGCGTGCCGGTGGGGCGGTAGTCCTCGTCGTCGATCGAGCCGCGCAGGTGGTAGAGATCGAGCAGCCCCTTGGCGTCGTACGGGAGCACGACCTCCATCGGCTCGAAATCGGCGGCCAGGACGTCGGCGATCGTCTCGCGCAGCGCGTCGAGCCCCGTGCCGCGCGCGGCGGAGATGGCGACCGGGTTAGGGAAGTCTTCGGCGTACTCGTCGACGACCTCGGCGGGGACGAGGTCGCTCTTGTTGAGGGCCGTGACGCTGCGCTTCTCCCCGGCGCCGAGGCTCTCCAGGACGCCGTACACGGTCAACGCCTGCGCCAGCGCGTGCGGGTTCGCGGCGTCGACGACGTGTAGGAGCACATCGGCCTCCGTTACCTCCTCCAACGTCGCCCTGAACGCTTCGACGAGATCGGTGGGGAGCTTCTGGATGAAACCTACTGTGTCTGTGATCAGCGCCTGCTGACGATTCGGCAGCGCGAGAATCCGCGTGGTGGGATCGAGGGTCGCGAAGAGCCGGTTCTCGGCTAGCACACCCGCCTCCGTCAGCCCGTTGATGAGGGTCGACTTGCCGGCGTTGGTGTAGCCGACGATGACGACGACGGGCGCCCCTTGCCGCCGCCGCCAGCGCCGCTGGTTGCCGCGCTGTTCGCGCACCGTGGCGAGCTCGCGGCGCAGCGTGGCGATGCGCCCGCGGATGCGCCGCCGGTCGCTCTCCAGCTTCGTCTCGCCGGGCCCGCGCGTCCCGATCCCGCCGCCGAGCCGCGACAGGGCCGTCCCGCGTCCGGTCAGACGCGGCAGCAGGTAGCGCAATTGGGCGAGTTCGACCTGGAGCGCGCCCTCGCGGGTGCGCGCGTGCTGGGCGAAGATATCGAGGATGAGGGCGGTGCGGTCGAGCACGCGCACGCCGAGCGCCTCTTCGAGGTGGCGTTGCTGGGACGGCTGGAGCTCGTCGTCGGCGATGACGAGCGTGACGTCGAGGGCGGCGACGCGGTCGTGGACCTCCTGTACCTTGCCCTTGCCCAGATAGGTCGCGGCGACGGGTTCGCGCAGCCGCTGCGTCACCTCTCCGACCACGGTCGCCCCGGCCGTCGTGGCGAGTTGCGCCAACTCGGCCAACGAATCCTCGATGGCCCAGGTCTTACCAGGCGCGTCGACGTCGATGCCGATGAGCAGGACGCGCTCCGCGTCGGGCGCGACCTGGACCGTCTGGCGGCGGCCGTTGGGGTCCGTCATGGAGGTAGACAGTAGCGGGCTCCTTGGGTGAACAGCGGCGATCCGAATCTTTCTGTCATTATACCGCCTGTGATGGACGTTGGCCCGCGACCAGTCGTCTGTCAAGATGGCCCTTCAGGGCCAGGTCCACGACATCGTGGTCTACAGGATCGTGGTCTACAGGGCTACGCCTGATAAATCGTCACCGCGCCGACGTGATAGGCGACGCGCATGAAGTGGGCGAACTTCGTGAGGTTCGGCGCGTCCGCTTTCCCACCTCCGTACGTCTGAGCCTCCTGCGGGCCGACGTAGACGTAGCGCACGCGCGCCGCCGCGATAGCCGCGCGCGCCGCCGCCATGTCCGGACCGTAGATGGCCGTCGCCGCGGCTCCGTTACTCCCGATCAGAGGATCGTTGGGGTGCCACAATCCTTCGTGGCTGCCGGCGGCTTCGAGCAGCGTCGGTAGGCCGCTGTAGACCGCGACCTGGCCGGGACGGTCGGGGGGCTGCGGGCTCCCCCAATAGTCCCCGCCGACCGCCTCGGCCACGACGGAGTCGCGCGGGGCGTTGGCGCGCAGCCAGGTGATGGCGGCGTAGTCGTCGGGGCTGACCGTTTTCAGGTAGGCCATGCCGTCGAGCGTCGGGATGGCGGCGCGGCTGGTCCCGTTGCTGGGGATGGCCAGCGCCGTATAGGTTCCTGTTGTGACGACGACCAGCGCCAGCGCCGCGATCCACGTGGCGCGGAACCCCGTCCGACGGTTGTGAGGCGCGTGCGCGTCGATCCAGCGCCAGGCCGTCGCGAAGGCCCACGCCGCGGCGAGCCCGAGCAGGAGCCACTGCTCGTAGTAGAACTTGAAGACCGTGTTCATGCGATATTGCGGAGCGCCATCGAAGATGTCGCGCAGGTACACGAACTCGGTGAGCAGCGTCAGCCCCATCGCCAGCGCGGTCGCCAGCAGGCCGAAGGTAGCGCGCGGGTCGTCTCGGTCCTTGCGCCCGAGCAGGCGGTAGCCGATGAGGGCCAGCAGCGCCAGCGCCAGCGCCGTCACGCCGGCGTGCGCCGCGATTAGGGCGGCGGCGATGACGACGCCGAGCCCGACGATGAGGGGGCGAACCGGGAGGGCGCCGAGTTCACCGCCCAACTCGCCGCCCGTGGTGTTGGCGATCCCCAGCGCCGGGGACACCCGATCCGGCGAACCGCCCGCGCGGTACCAGCGCCGGAACGCCGGCCACGACAGGATGACCAGCAAAATAGCGATCGGCGCCAGGAAGGCTCCGTTGACGAGCAGGTACTGGCCGAGGCTCGACCACGCCGAGCGCACCCCAACCCCGCGCGCCGACGAGTGATATGTGACCCAGAATGGCAGCCACAACACGAGGCTGAGCAGGACGAGGGCGACGGCCGCGGGCGCCGCCGCCCGCACGCTCGCCCCGAGCCGCGCCCCGCGCCTGTAGGGGTCGGCGACGAGCCCCGCCACCGCCAGGAGCAGGTAGGCCGGCAGGTCCCAGCTGTTGATGGCGTAGAGGCTGCCCAGGGCCAGGCCGTACAGCCCGAGCGACGGCCACGATATGCTGCTACGGAGACGGGGGCCGCCGAACGCGCGCGCGCCCTCCTCGGGCGTCAGGACGATGTGCAGGCCGATCCCGAGGCACAGCAGGGCGAACGGCAGGGCGATGACGTGCGGATGCAGGTCGCCCCACACGAAGCTGAAGAAGGGGAACTCGGTAATCGTCGTGTAGTTGTTGCAGCCGCCGATCACGCGGGTGGCGCACCAACTAGACAGCGACCAGCCGGGGGTCGAGCCGCTGGACAGCCACTGCGTAAAGCCGCTCAGGTTGCCGGCCAGTCCGACGAACGCGGCCGCGAGCGCGGCCCCGAGGTACGAGCGGGTCAGGCTCACGCCGAGGGCGCAGGCGCCGCTCAAGGTCAGGCCGAAGAGGAGGGCCAGCGCGAGGTTGAAGGCGATCGTCGCCGGGACGCCGGCCATCGTCGCGACCGTGGCCATGGCGGTGTAGCCGAGGTAGTAGTAGTTCACCGACGACCCGGCGAGCCACAGGTCGGGCGGGGCGAAGCGTCCGTGCTCCATCGCCGTGGTCAAGTACATCAGGTCCATCGGCTTCTCGGTCCCGTAGATGTCGGGGTGAGACGCCCGCACCAGCGTCCAGGCGACGAAGGCGGCGATGAAGACGCCCTCCTCGACGATGATCAATGGCAGAATCCCGCGCACGACGGCGCGCGGGTCGTCGCTGCGGCGACGCAAGGTCCATAGCCCGAGGCCGGCCAGCGCGACGGCCAACGGCCACAGCAACACCGGCAGGTTGGCCGCGCCCAATGTGAGGCCCAGGAGCCAATTGAGCCAGGTCAGCACGAGGATGCCGACGATCTTGGCCAGGCCGTACCCGCGGTCGGTCAGGCGTGGGAAGGCGGTGAGCGTGAGCGGTAGGGCGGCCAACCCGAGCAACTCGACCGCGACGAACCAGAGGAGGAATTGGGTCATGGCGTGTAACTTTCGTGGCTAGATAAGCAGATGAATTGTTGGCGCGGTGGAGTCCCTGGCCGGTTATGTAGGCGATGAGAAGATGTTGGCATCAGGCCACGACCCTGTAGATCTGGACCCCGTCGGCGTTGTAGACGCGCTTGAGCGGCCCGCGCGGCCTGGACATCGCGTCGAACTTGGCCAGACCCTCGGGCGGGTAGCCCACGCATCCCTGGTTGCCGGGGTTGAAGGACGAGCCGTACGTGAAGCACCCGCTGGGAGGGTTGGGCATGTTTTGGCCATGCTCGGTCACGCCTACGTAGACGAAGGCGACGTGGTACTTGTGGAGGAGTTGGAGCGCCAGCGCGGCGTCGGTCGTGTTGTAGATCGTCGCGACGTCGGCGGAGCGGGGGCCAATCTCGTCCGGGTACGGGCGTGGTGGCGTGTGTCCTGGCGCGGTTTGGCCGCTGTAGCGCTGCTGGCCGGCCTCCCAGTTCCCGTTGACGACATCGGGGAGACCCGTCATCCAGGGGACGCGGAAGCGAAAGTTATTGTAGAAAGCATTGTCCGAGGAGAGCACCGTCGGGTCGCCCTTGACGGTCGCGTTGAGCCACGAGAGCGCGCGATACTCGCCCGGGAAGACGACGCGCACGAAGGCCGTGCCGTCAAGCGTCGCGCCGAGCGCCGGAGCCCCCGACGAGACGCGGTCTTGCTGTAAGCGCGGCGCCGTCTCCGTGATCGGGTAGAGCGCGACCGCGATCAGCAGCACGAGCAGGGCGATCGACCACCAGCGTTTCCAGGGCGGCGCGGTCGAGACCGTCCGCTCCATGACGTCGGAGCGTTCCCCGCCGATCGATGGCCTGGCCCCCGTCGCCACGATGCCGAGGGCCATGGAGGGGCGAGGAGCAGGCGACAGCGGGCGGCGCGCGCGTATCAGTGCGGCCAGCGCGGCGGCCGAGGCGACGGCGAAGAGGAGCCACGCCTGCTCATAGAGCTTGAACACGGTGTTCATACGGTAGGTGTTGGGGTCTCCGGCGTTGAAGTCGGCGAGGAACGCGACTTCGCAGACGGCGGTGAGACCGAGCGCCAGGAACGTCATCCCCAGCACGACGAGGCGTACCCTCCCGGCGAGGGCTGTACGGGGCTCGACGACGTTCGCGCGAGCGCCGTCGGGCGCCAGGACGGCGGATAGGGTGGCGCCGAGCAGGAGCAGCGCCAGGGACAGGACGGGCATCCCGATAACAAGCGCGAGGAGGGCGAGGACGACGCCCGCGGCCAGGCTCCCGAGGCCAAAAGCGGGCGGCGCGTCGGCGCGGCCCGCCATGAACCGCTGGTGGTACGCGATCCGCAGGAGCCGGCGCACGCGCTCGCGGCGGGGCCAATAGAACAGCACGAACTGAGCGGCCCGTGTTTGACAACGCGCCCACCGTCCGACAGCGCCCCGCCACAGGTCGGCCGCGACGTAGGAGACGAGGATGAACAGGAACAGCCCCCACACCGTCAGGAACTGGTCGAGCGCCGTGTGCGCCAGCTTGACGGCGGGGATGGCCGAATAGAGCGCCTGTAGGTGGCTATAGAAGGGGTAATAGAGTATCCCCGCCGTCAGAACGTACAGGAGGGCTCCGCTCGCCGCCGCGGCGACGAGGGCGAGAACGGCGCGCCGCACGGGACTACGCCGGGAGCGGCGCGCGTAGACGTTCAGGCCGATCCCCAGCGCCACGATGATGAGCGCCGTCGGCAGATCCCAGGTGTTCGTCGGGCCGGTGGCGCCGACGATCACCGCCGTCACCAGCAGCATCACGAGGCCCGCCCCCGGCAGGAGCGTGCGCCCGCTCGTCGTGAGAGTAGCGCCGCCCTGTCCGTTATGCCTCTCGCGCGCCAGCCACGGCCACGCCCCGAGGGCCGCGTTGGCGGCCAGCGCGATCGCGGCGAGCATGATGAACAGGTCCATCAAGTGCGCGTGCAGATCGGCGTACAGGAACGAGAAGAAAGGGAACTCATTGATGGTGGAGCCCTGGCCGATCACGCGCGTGCTGTCCCAGCCGAAGTTGCTGGGCGCGCCGAAGGGGCCGGCGCGGAAGCCGATAGCGGGGAAAGTCTGGTGGCGCGCCAGCACGTGCCACAGGCCGCCCGCGAGGCCGACGACGCCGCCCAACAGCGGGAACGACGACTGGATCGGGCTGACGCCGATCAGAGTCGCGACCAGATGCGCGCCGATGAAGAGGTTGCCGGCCAGGGCCACGAAGGCCGCCGCCAGCAGCCCGATCCCGATGCGCCGCGTCAGGGCGTAGCCCAGGGTGTAGGCCGATGCGAGGGTGAGGGCGAACAGGGTCGGCACGGCCAGGTTATAGGCGATGTTCGGCGCGACGCCGGTGAGCTTGATCAGCGTCGCGACGAGGTAGTAGCCGTAGTAGTAGTAGTTGAGGTAGCCGCCGCCGAACCAGGGGTCGGCCGGGGGCATCGTCTGGCTGCGCACGACGCCGTTGAGGTACGAGAAATCCATCTCCTTCTCTCCGCCGTCATTGATGTTCCACAGGTCGGGGTAGGCCATGCGCATGACGACGGCGGCCACGAACCCCACCAGGAAGACCGCCTCCACCGTCAGCAGCGCGCGGCCGCGCGACCGCAGGAACGCGCCGACCTCGCGCGGGGGCAGTCCCCACAGCAGCGAGGCGGCGCCCACGACGACGGCCGCGCCCAGGATCGTGGCGTGCGTGAAGCGCAGCAGATGTAGGCTGGCGGCGATCCAGGTCAGGTAACCGGTCAGGAGCAGCCCGACCGTTTTAGCCAGCACGACGCCGCGATCCGGCAGGCGGCGGAAGAGGCGCAGCGAGAGGGGTAGCGCCAGCAGGCCGAGAACCTCGACCCAGAAGATCCACACGAGGGCGGGCGCGCGCATCGGGAGCCCGTTGGCTGGGAACTCCTGGGCATAGCTCGGTCCCGCCGCGTTGGCGGCGAGTTCTTGCCGCGTCAGGAGCAGCGACTTCGAGGGGGTCGCCACGGCCGCCCTCGCGGCCGCCACCGTCACGCGCCCGTTGTCGGTGACGAGCGCGGCGGTTTGCGCCGGTGAGACGGGGCGCACGCGCGCGAAGATCCACACCGGCGGGTGGTCGTACTCGCTGAAGTTTTGGTCGGCCGGGTAGTCGTCGAGCGATAGCCCGAACAGATTGGGGTGGTTGTAGAAGTATTTGACCTGGCGGAAGCCGAGCGGATCGGGCGCCGTGGAGCGCGGGCAGTGGAAGGCCGCCGGGGGATGCTGGCCGAACAACAGGCAATAGTAGCGGCTGCTGTACGGAAAGGACCCCGGCAGGTGCGGTACGGTGCCGACGATGCGGTCGCTGAAGATCGTGACGTACCGGGCCCGGGCCAGATTGTCCGCGAGCGAGCCGGGCGTGGGCGCGCCGGTCGGCGCGCCGCCGGTCCATGTCTGTAAGGTATCGCCCCCCGAGGTCGTCATGAGCGAGGCGCCATTATAGCCGGGGGGGACCTGGAGACCGGCATAGTTCCACGGAATAGTCTCGTCCCATGGCGCCTCGGTCGTGTAGGGCGTTCCAGGCTTAACGGTGTGGACGAACCACGAGGAGGCCTGCAGGCGCGTGTTGAGCGTGCTGTAGATGTTGTCGTAGGCGAGGGCGTAGAGGAACGTCAAGGCCAGGACGCCGACCGCGAGCGCGGGCTGCCAGCGCGGCGCGCGCACGTGACGCGCCGCCCACGCCGCCGTGGGGACGAGCGCGACCGCGCCCAGCAGGCACAACTCGGGCATGATCGGCAGCATATAGCGCAGGTACTTCATGAACTGCCCGCCGGTGGCGAGGAAATACGCCAGGGTCCAACCGACGACGACGATCTCCGCGGCCGCGCGCGGGGCCACGGCGCGGCGCGCCATCGCGATCAGCGCGCCGACCGAGCGCCACGTCGCGGCGATGACCCCGGCCATGGCGGCGAGCCCGAGCGGCCAGCCCAACTCCCACGGCACGATGTTCTCGATGTGGTACCAGAAGGGCGGGGTGTTGTAGAACTTATCGGTATACGGGGCGTGATCCTGTCCGCTGGCCAGCCGCGCCTGCCCGATGACGTCGGACCAGTACTTGGCGTGGTCGATGAGGGCGTACGGTTGCGCGATGAAGAAGACGGCGACCGCCGCGGCGCCGGCGACGATGAGCCAGCGTAGCCGGTCCCAGCCCTGGACAACCGTGTCGGTCTCGACACGTATCCGCGCCTGGCGTGACGCGACGCTACGAAGGAACGGCGCCACGACGAGGAGCGCCGGAAGCTCGACGACGCTGACTTTGCAGGCCAGCGCGGCCCCCGTCCAGATCCCCGCCCACACAAAGTCGCGGGGGCGACGGTCCTGCGTTAGGCGCACGCATTGGTAGACGGCGAGCGTGACGAAAAGCGTCGTCAGCGTATCGACGGTGAGGAAGTGCGAGAGTTGCAGGTCGAGCGCGCAGAGGGCGAAGAAAGCGGCGGTGAGCAGCCCGATGGCGCGGTTATAGGCGCGGTGGCCGATGAGGTAAACGACCAGGATCGTGGCGACGCCCGCGGCGGCCGACACGGTTCTGCCCGTGATATAGACTCCGGGGCCGAGCGCGTCGCGCCATGAGCCGAGACCGGGAACCCATGAGCCGAGCCAGGTGGCGACGTGTCCGACGATCCAGTAGAGATAGATGGGCAAGGAGCCGTAGGCAAAATCGCCCGGTTCGAGCGGCGAGACGTGTCCAGGGCTCAGGAATTGACTCAGGCTCGACGGCAGGGACAGTCCCTGTACCAGGCCGGTGACGTGGCGCTCGTCGGGGTGCAGACCGCTGCCGAGGTCCCAGTTCAGGCCGTAGTAACGCAGGGCCGCGCCGACGAGCAGGATCACGCCCAGGACGAGGTGATGCGGCGCCAGGCGCGGGCGCGGCGCGCGCGGTTGTGACGGCCGAGGGGGCGCCGCGACGTTAGCGCGCTGGACGTCCACCGTCGTCGGTTCGACCTGTTGACCCTCGATCGCGGTCGTCTGTTCCGAGAGGGGCGCGGCGTCCCCTTCCATCGTCACGTCGCGGGGGGGCGCACATGTATCCGCGTCCGTCGCGCCTAACCCGGGGGTGGAGGGTGTTCGCGGCGTATCGGCTGATTCGTCCAAGAGGCCTGGCCTTCGCTAGACTAACACTCGCATGGATTGTACGACGAGGCGTATCTCCCGACAAGACGCGGCTCTAATTTCTCGCACTCGTGTGCCTGAATATTGGCTAGCATCCAGGTAATATTATGAGGTGACTGCTATTCTGATAATCGTTGCGATTGCCTTATTGCTCTATGCCATCAGCCAGTTGGCTCCAACGTGGCGAGAGTGGTTCAGTATACGAGCGGCAAATCCTGCCCTATCCGGAGTGCCCTCACATACAGATACCGTTTCTATTCAATCTTACGCTCCGCACGCGTGGTGGCCACCTGTTATCGCGGCCTTGATTGCCATTCTAGGTCTAGCCGCGCCGCACCTCATCCCCACAGACATAACGCTTACTACCCATGGCCCCACGGCGACGCTTTCGGTTGAGGGCGAGGCTCATAGCTGGAGTTGGCCTGCCGCCCACGCCGTGCGCTTGGTCTCGCTTGATCCAGCCACCCACGACTGGGGTATTGATGGCTCTCAAGGACTTGACTCTTCCGCTTCGACCGAGGATCCAGAGGCGCTTGCAAAATTGGTCGCTAGCCCGTACGGGACGTTCGATCAATCGCTCTACAACGAAGGTGGAATAGACGGGGTAGCGGCGGCCAGCCTAAATGGGCATGCCATCTCCGCCGCGCGGCTCACGGCCGGTGTGGTTCTGCCTACAACCGCGACACTCGACCTGGCCATAACCCACGTCGAGGCGCCTGTCCACTTGGTTGTAACCGCGGGGAACGGCAGCGGTAGCACTATCACCATCGACCGCTCTGGCCGCAGCGTCTCTATCTCTAGCTCTAGCGACAACACGACGCTAGCTACCTGGTACTATCCCACCGCGGCGCTGCCGCACCTTGCTCCTGTGTTGGGTCAGGTTGGCCAGGCCGCCTTATGGGCGCTGGTTCTGTATGGCCTGACGTTACTGGTGGCGCGCCTGCTCGCCGCTTCATCCGTCATGAGTTATGTGCCTGCCGGGAAAGAAATGCGCCACGCGCTGCTCTGGAATGTGGCGGCGGGACTTTGTGTAGTGGGCTCATTTCTGGGCACGCTCTGGGTGACGCTTGCTGAGTACTACGGCATGCCACATATACAAGACACGAATGCCTATGTCATGCAAGGACGTATTTTGGAGTCAGGGCGCCTTTTCGGGCCGGAGTCGCCGGTTCCCTCGGCCTTCGGGCTCCCTTTCTTCGGCGTGATGAATGGCCACTGGGTTGGGCAGTACGCGCCCGGTAATGGGCTCGTGATAGCGGCAGGTCTCATCTTCGGGTTCCCGTGGCTTGGCCCGGTTTGTTTAGCGGCAGGCACGGTGCTGCTGATCTCACTGATTGCACGGCGCCTGTACGGGCGCCCGGCGGGAGCTGTGGCGGCGCTGTTGGCGGCACTCTCACCCTTTCATCTGTTCATCGCCGGATCCTACCTGTCACACGTGCCGGATGCGTTTTTCCTAACCCTGAGCTTCTATCTGCTAGTGCGCTCAGAATGGGGACGTTACGCGTGGCTAGCGGCGCTGGGCGGCGCCAGCATTGGCGCCGCGCTGTTCTGCCGCGAACTGTCGGCGCTGCTGTGGGGCGTGCCGCTCGGCGTCGCGCTGCTCGTCGTCGCCGTGCAACGGGTGAGGACGGGGAGCGGCGAGCGGGGAGTGCTCCGACCCTGGCTGGGGGTAGGAGCTTTTGTCGGCGGTGGTATACCTTTCCTCTTACTTTATGCGCTCTACAATGCATTGGCCACGGGCTCGGCGACGATCTCGCCACGCAGCCTCATCAACTCCACGGATCGATATGGCTTCGGTCCTGGACATGGCTGGTGGGCTACACACACGTTGGCCGCGGGCCTCGTGAACTTGGAGCAGCAACTGACAGGCCTCAATCTGGAGGCGCTAGGATGGCCCGTAGGCGCGACTCTTGGGGCAGTTGTACTACTTTTCATTGTTGCCAATACGCGCCCGATTGACATCGTTCTGTGTTTGCTCGTCGCATGCGTGCTGGCGAGCACGGTTGGTTACTTCTACAACGGTGTCGTGTATGGTCCGCGCTACGTCTATGAGGCGTTACCGCCCCTCCTGATCCTGATCGCGGGTAGCCTCTCCGCGCTATGCGGGCGCTTGCGGGCAATCCTGGTTGCGCGCAGCCGCGACCCACGCGCGGCAGTCCCCGCTGTGACGCTGGTCGTCGTGCTGCTCTTCATACCGACGGTGGCTACGGTCTTGCCACGTCACGTCGCCTTCTACCGCGGCTATACGGCGCTCAATTGGGCCAAGGTGTTGCCGTTACAACAACTCTATGATGGGGCGCCCAATGGAGGCGTTGTGGCCGTCTCAGATGTATGGACATACTCTAATATCGTGGGCAATATGACTGATCCGCGCAACCTTTTCAACACGAATAGGACCAATGGGACAGTCTGGGCACAGGCCTCCGCGCCGGCTGACTATGCGCGCTTGCGTGCGGCCTTTCCACATCGCACTCTCTATATCCTGTCGCTGGACGGCTCAGGCTATCACTTCATCCGCGCTCGGCGGTAGCGCGGTTCCCAGTCAGGTCAACTAACAGGATGTGTCAGTTGGAGCCCGGAACCAATCAGTTGGAGCCTGGGAAGATAGATAAGCTCGCTGACGGCCCCCGCCGCGATGAGCGCCAGGGGTGAGCGCAAAAAGGAGATTCCCTGGGTCACGGCGTCATGGTAGTAGGGCTCGGAGGGGCCCAAACGGGGCTTGATAGCCAGGATTGAGCATCGTCTCCCAGGCGTACGTGTAGATGAGCGGGACGCTGAGGAGCAAGGCGATGCGGACGGCTTTAGATGCCAAGATACGCTCTCCGGCCAATCCGAAAGCGAACGGCATCACCGGGAGCAGGTAGCGGGCTACGTCCACGGAGACGAGGATGGACGGGATGTAGAAGGCGGTGCAGAGCAGGGCCAGGTCGGCGTGACGCCGTCGCACCAACTCGATAATACCGGCTAGCACGAGGACGAAAAGGTAGGGGACGCCTTCCTCGCCGATGCCGAAGAAGGCCAGGGATGGGTAGAGGGTTGCTTGCGGTTGGACGAAGGCGCTCGAGTGGATGGATGCGAGTGGATCGCCAAAAAGGCGCTGGTGCCAGGCAAAAATGGCGACGAGCGTCAGGGGCATGAGCGCGAGTCCGACCATGCGGAACGCCGTGACGATGTGTTGCGCGCGCGGAGCAGCGGCGATTCTGACCACGGCGAGAAGTCCGAAGACGGCGACGACCAGGAAGCCGTTGGGGCGCGCGGCGACCGCTACCATACCCAGGAGTCCGCACAACGTGTAGCGCCGCGCCTTGTAAAAGTACGCCGCACCGAGGATGCCCAAGATGAACAGCGGCTCCGACATCAGGACATAACGGTACAAGAAGCCGCGTGGGGGCCAAAATATAGAGACGAGGGCGACCCAGAACGCCGTCGACCAGATCGGTTCGCTATTGAGGGCCCTCTGTCCGAAACGGCGTACGAAAACATACAGTAAAAGAGTCACTCCTGTACTTGTGAGGATGTTGACGAATAGTCCGCCTTTCCAATAGCCCAACACCGGCGACAGGGCGTGGACGAGCAATGGGAATAGGGGGAATCGCTCGGCGTAGGTGCTTGGGGCCTGACCGATCCACCCATAGAGGGGGTTATGTGGATTGGGATCCCATAGGGTTGCGGATGCCGTGATCCACAGGGGGCCGTCCCACATTCCATAGACACGATCCATGCTCCCGCCCTGGAAGGGGATGCCGCCGAAGGAGGGGAGTCGCAAGATAAAGGGGAGATAGTAGAGGATGCCCGCGCCAATACTGACCAGGGCAAGGATGCCTACCTCGCGCCGTTCTCGCTCCAGGGAGGGGAGTACATCGGGAACCGCCACGACAACCTCATCTACCTCTTCGCTCTCGATGCGCCGAGCAGGAGCGGCGTTGCGAACGGTCGTCACGCCGGCGAACGAGCGTGGCGCTAACTGATAGACGGCGTAGAGGATTAGAAAAACGACCACGACGAGGAGATTGATTACGGTCATGGGCGCGCGACTCTCAGCAACCTATTGCCGAGGTTGTCGGTCACCAGGACGTTCCCGTCCGACGTTAACGAGATGCCAAGCGGCCTGAGGAAGCCCCCCCCGCGTCCACTAAGTTGGAGGGACTGCCGTATGGGCGGGGCATTACCCAAGGGGTAGATGAGCAGCGCGCCAGCGGGGTCCGAGGCGAGGATGCGTCCATCCGGGAGCGCTACGACGTGGACGGAGTGCAAGGTGTCCGACTGCGGCACGGTCCACTGCCCGATGAACGCGCCCGAGGAGTGCAGAGCCTCTATACGGTTGTTTTGATTGTCCAGCACATATATGATGTCGCCGGCGCCCGCCGCGACATCTGATGGTTGGTTGAACTGGCCGGGGTCGGCGCCACTTTGCGTGTGCAACTGGCGTCGCAGCTTACCGTCCGTCGTGAAAGTGAGAATGCTGTTCGTCAGGGGGTCGGCCACATAGAGTGTTCCGTTCGGCCCTGTCGCCAGGCCGCGCGCGTCAAGCAGCAGTCCGGGATTGTGTACGATCTCCCTCTTGAACCGCCCGTCCGTCCCGTATTGGTCAATGGCGCCGCGCGCGGCGTCGAGCAGATACAGGGACTCGGCCGACAGCACGATCGCGAAGGGGGATTGTAGCGGGGCGGCGCCGGAGCGGACAGAGCGGACGAGGTGTCCCGCGGCGTCGAGGATGGCCAAACGTTTGTTACCCTCATCCGCTACCGCGAAGCCCCCGTTGCGGAGTTCTACCGCTTCGCGCGGCTGCGACAGCCCCACGGTTGCGCCTATGATCGAGCGCACATTGAGAGGCTCCCCGCCCGTGACGTTCAAGGGGGCCGGCGTTGGAACCGCGTTCGCCGGGCCGCCCGTTGTCGATGCGCCACGTAGGATCTGTGACAAGGCGATGAGCGCGAGGATGATGGCCAAAACCGCGGCTAGCAAGCCGCGCCGCCGGCGGCGCCGCGATATTCCTACAGTGGATGCGGGCCGAGCGATCGGCGCCTGCCGAGCGGGTGATGCGCTACCTACCTCGGTAGCAGGCGCAACCGGGACGGCGGATGTGGGAGCGGAGGGCGATTGGTCGTCGTTGAGGGCGCGCAGCCACCACCCACGTGAGCGGTTCTTGAAGCGGGGGCGCTGAACGCGCTCATCTCCCGGAGAGGTAGCCAGCGTATCGTCTACGTCCGGCGCCGGTACGTCCGGCGCCGGGAGTCTGGATGGTATTTCTTCGGGGGACGCCTCTGTGACATACCCGGACACTTGCTGATCGCCGAGCGGTTGATTGCCCTCTTCCGCCACGTGCTACCTTCCCATATACGCGTATGCGGCTGTACGGTGTCGGCGTAGAGGCTTCTTACCGTCCTCGCAACGGCAAAGCTTAGGGTTGCTGACCATGGCGCTGCTCTCCGCCGATAGTATCAAGCCGTTCGATCGCTGTCAACGTAGGCCAACGTCAACCGATCGAAGACGTTAGTCCGTGTCTCTAACTCTTATACGACGTTGGTGCTAAACCTTGACAAGAGAGCACTCAAGTAGTAGACTCAAGGAGATACAAGGGTTGAAGGCGCCGCGAGGGGGATGGATGGGGGTCGAGTACAAGGACTACTACCGCATCCTGGGCGTCGATCGCCGCGCGGACGAGCGGGCGATCAAGTCGGCGTTCCGGCAGATGGCGCGCCGCTACCACCCCGACGTCAACCCCGGTAACGCCACGGCGGAGCGGCAGTTCAAGGACGTCAACGAGGCCTACGAGGTTCTGGGCGACGTCGAGAAGCGGCACCGCTACGACGCGCTTGGCCCGGTTAATTGGGCGCGCGCCAGCGGGGGCGGCGGGGTCGGGCCGCGCAACGCGAACGCGCGGCCCGGCCAGTCGACGTTCGATTTCTTCCAGGGCGTCTTCAACTCGGCCAACGTTCGCCGTAATCGCGCCCGGCCGGGCCGTGACATCGAGCAAGACGTTACCGTGGGGATGGACGAGTCTTTTATCGGCGGCACGCGCGTCTTCAGCGTCCAGGGCGAGGAGCAATGCGAGCGCTGTGATGGGTCGGGACGGGCGCCGACGGGACGTCCGTGCCCCGCGTGCGCCGGCAGCGGCCTCGTGGCCTACACCCGCAAGATCGAGGTTAAAATCCCCGCGGGGGTGCGCGACGGGTCGCGCATCCGCATCGCGGGCGAAGGCGGCGCCGGGACGCTGGGGAGCCCCAAGGGCGACCTCTATTTCCGCATCCACGTGCGGCCGCACGAGCGCTTCCGCCGCGAGGAGGATAATTTGCTCCTCGACGTCGACGTCCCGTTCACGACACTCGTGCTCGGGGGCGAGGTCGAGATCCCGACCCTAGCCCGTCCCGTGCGGATGAAAATTCCCGCGACGACCGCCAGCGGACGGCAATTTCGCCTGGCGCGCCAGGGCATGCCGCGCCTCAACGCCAGTGGGCAAGGCGACCTTATCGTACGGGTCAACGCCGCCCTGCCCGCCCATCTGAGCGATCGCGAGCGCCGCCTCTTCGAGGAACTGCGCGAACTGGGGACGGGTGGATGAGGGCGCGACGGCCAAGAGCGCACGGGTCATCCGCGGTCGACACGACGCATGTGGGCGCTCGACTAATAAAGTTTAGCGGAGGGTTATAGCCATGAATGAGAGCGGGGAACGTGGGGCGATGCGGCGCGGCGTTCGCTTCACGATCAGCATCGCCGCGGAGATGGTCAACGTCCACGCGCAGACACTGCGGCACTACGAGCGTATCGGCCTGATCGCGCCCAAGCGTAGCGAGGGTAAGATTCGCTACTATACGCTTGAGGATATCGAGCGCCTCGATATCATTAAGCAACTTACCGAGGGGCGCCAGGTCAATCTCGAAGGCGTGAAGGCGATCCTGGAACTCAAGCAGCAGATGCAGGACATGCGCGTCGAGTACGAGCGCCAGGTCGAGGATATGCAAACCCAATACGAAGGCGAGATCGCGCGCCTCAAGAGCATCATCCGCCGCATGAACGGCCAGGAGATCGCGGCACCGTCCTAACCTCTTCGCTCCTCTTCGTCCTATCCGCGCCCACACATGGTGTTCCGCGCCCTCTGTATCAATTTTTATCCTGACATTCGGCGCGGCAAGCGGGCGGTTTTGGGCGCTCAGGCGTCGCGTTGGGACCGGCTAACTTTACATAAAAGAAACGTTATCGCGGAGCTAATGAGTATGAATACGAACAAATTTACCGAACGGGCGCAAGAGGCGCTGGGCGAGGCACAGAACCTGGCCGAGCGCGAGAACACGAGCCAGGTCGAGGAGTTGCACCTCCTCGCCGCGCTACTGGGACAAAAAGACGGCGTCGCGCCGGCCGTGCTCGGGAAGCTAGGCGTCGATGCGCGCGGCTTGCGGTCCTCCGTCGACGGGGCGCTCGCCCGGCTCCCCAAAGTGTACGGCAGCAACACGACACCCTACGCCTCGACAGGATTTCGGGCGGTGTTGCAGCGCGCGCAGGGCGAGGCCGACCGGCTCAAGGATGAGTATGTCTCGATCGAGCACCTGCTGCTCGCCCTGGCCGACGAGTCGAACCGCGCGCGCGCGGGAGATCTTCTACGCGCCGTGGGCGTGACCAGCGATAAGATCTACGCGGCGCTGCCGGAGATCCGCGGGGGGCAGCGCGTCACGACCCCCAACCCGGAGGGGACCTACCAGGCGCTGGAAAAGTACGGGCGCGATCTGACGCAACTCGCGCGCGACAACCGGCTCGACCCGGTGATCGGGCGCGACGAGGAGATCCGGCGCGTCGTGCAGGTGCTTTCGCGCCGCACCAAGAACAATCCGGTCCTCATCGGGGAGCCGGGGGTCGGTAAGACCGCGATCGTCGAGGGGCTGGCCCAGCGCATCGTGCGCGGCGACGTGCCCGAGGGGCTCAAGGACAAGCGCGTCATCGCGCTGGACCTCGGCGCGCTCGTGGCGGGCGCCAAGTTCCGCGGCGAGTTCGAGGAGCGGCTCAAGGCCGTGCTCAAGGAGGTCGAGACCTCCAACGGCCAGGTTGTCCTGTTTATCGACGAATTGCACACCGTCGTCGGCACCGGCGCGGCCGAGGGTGCGATGGACGCGGGCAACATGCTCAAGCCCATGCTGGCGCGCGGCGAGTTGCGCTGCATCGGCGCCACGACCCTCGACGAGTACCGCAAGCACATCGAGAAGGACGCCGCCCTCGAGCGCCGCTTCCAACAGGTGTACGTGGGCCAGCCCAGCGTCGAGGATACGATCTCGATCCTGCGCGGGCTCAAGGAGCGCTACGAGGTGCATCACGGCGTGCGCATCACCGATAGCGCGATCGTGGCGGCGGCGGTGCTCTCGAACCGCTACATCACGGACCGCTTCCTGCCCGACAAGGCCATCGACCTCGTCGACGAGGCGGCCAGTCACCTGCGCATGGAGATCGACTCGATGCCGACCGAACTCGACGAGATCGAGCGCCGCATCATGCAACTGCAGATCGAGCGTCAGGCCCTCTCGAAGGAGACCGACCCGGGCTCGAAAGAGCGCCTGGAGCGGCTGGAGGCCGAATTGGCCGACCTCAGCGAGCAGTCGTCCGGCATGAAGGCGCACTGGCAAACCGAGAAGGACGCCATCGGGGCGATCCGCGCTACCAAGGAGCGTCTGGAGGCGACCCGCGGCGAGATCGAGCAGGCCGAGCGCGTCTACGACCTCAATCGCGCGGCCGAATTGCGCTATGGCGTGCTGACGGGCCTGGAGCGCGCGTTGAGCGAGGGGGAACAGCGCCTGGCCGACCTGCAACGCGTGCGCAAGATGCTCAAGGAAGAGGTCGACGAGGAGGACGTCGCGGATATCGTGTCGAAGTGGACGGGCGTGCCGGTGAGTCGGCTGATCGAGGGCGAGGTCCAGAAGCTCATCCGCATGGAGGAGAATCTGCACCTGCGCGTGGTCGGCCAGGAGGAGGCGATCACGGCGGTCGCCAACGCTATCCGCCGCGCGCGGGCGGGCCTGCAAGACCCCAACCGTCCACTCGGCTCATTCATCTTCCTGGGGCCAACGGGGGTCGGGAAGACCGAGTTGGCGCGGGCGCTGGCCGAGTTTATGTTCGACGACGAGAGCGCGATGGTGCGCATCGACATGTCGGAGTATATGGAGAAGCACGCCGTCTCGCGCCTCATCGGGGCGCCTCCCGGCTACGTCGGCTACGACGAGGGCGGTCAACTGACCGAGGTGGTCCGCCGTCGCCCCTATTGCGTGGTGCTGCTTGACGAGATCGAAAAGGCCGCGCCCGAGGTCTTCAACGTGCTGCTGCAGGTCCTCGACGACGGCCGCTTGACCGATGGGCAGGGGCGCACGGTCGACTTCAAGAACACGGTCATCATCATGACGAGTAACGTCGGCTCGGCGGCGATACACCAGTACTCCGATGATCCAGAGGAGTTGCACAACGCGATGCTGGAGGCGCTGCGCGGCGCGTTCCGGCCCGAGTTCCTCAACCGCATCGACGAGGTCATCGCCTTCCAGTCGCTCTCGCGCGACCAGATAGGGCGGATCGTGGAGATCCAATTGGGACGCACGGCCAAGCGATTGGCCGACCGCGGGATGACGCTGCGGCTGACGCCCGAGGCCGAGAATCGGCTGGCCGAGGAGGGCTACGATCCAGTGTACGGGGCGCGCCCGCTCAAGCGCGCGATCCAGAGACGCATCCTCGACCCGCTCGCGCTGCGGGTGCTGCAGGGCGAATTCCGCGACGGCGACACGATCGAGGTCGCCGTCGACGCCGACGGCTTCGTCTTCCACAAGGCCGAGGCCCGCGAGCCTGTTTCGGCCGAGGCGTAGCGTGTAGCGCCGCGCATGCCGGCGCCACGAGAGATCGACGTGCGAGAGAACGGCATACGAGAGAAGGGGCGGGGGATAGTAGTCACTATCCTCCGCCCCTTCTTGGCGTCGACGGGTGATCCGCGTAACGCGGTAACGCGGCATGGGCTATTGATCCGTGCCCTAATATGTTATAGATACATAAGACATACGCGGCCGCATGGCGCCTCGCTTAGACGCGCTCGAGACGCGCCGACGGACCGTCCGTCGGTCAATAGCCACTATCAGCGAGGCACGGCGCCCATGATCGGACCTACCGGCGAAGAGTACTGGCCGACGGATATGGGCGGTCGCGTGGACGCGCCGCGCGACCCACACCTCCTGCTGCGTCTGGCGGAGAACGCCCTGGGGGTCGCCGAGGGCCTGCGCGCGGGCTATGTCGCCACTACGGCGACGTTCGTCGCCGACCTCAAACGCGCCATGGCGGCCGCCGACGACGGCCGGCGCGCCTACCCGATCCTCCCCCTGCGCTCCGTCGCCGACATGTCGTGGGCGCGGGTACGGGGCGAGACGACGACGTTCGTCGACGGCGGCCTCGGCCGCGTGCGGGCGGCGGGCTCCGCGCCCATCCTCCTGCGTGTCGGCGCGTATACCGTGCGGGCCGGCGAGCGCGACCTCGCCCGGCGCGAGACGTTCGCCTACTACCCGGTTATCCTCGGCGACCTCGAAGGGGGCTGCAAGGAGCGCGACGATTTCCCCGACGTCGTGCGTATCATCGCCGAGTTGTGCGGTGGCCTCGCGGCCCTCGACCGCGCCCCCGACCTCGACGCGCTGGTGTTCCATGGTCCGCTGGTGTATCACGTTATCGATAAATACGTCGGGCACAGCCCGCTCACCGAACACGACGTCGATCTTCTCCTGGGCGATGGCGTGGATGACGCGCTGGGACGCCGGCTCAAAGTGGACTTCCTGGCCGAGGCGCGCCGCGACATCTATCCGCGCATGACGCCCCATGCCGCCGCGTGGGCGACGCGGCGGCTCTTCGAGCCGCTGGCCCTGATGGCCTTTTTGCAGCGCCGTCTCATCGACGCCGCGCGGCGACATCCGCGCCGGCCTATGATCGTGGGGGTGATCGAGCGCGGCGGGAGCATGCGCGACTTCAGCGAACGCATCCTGCTCGCGCGCGTCTTCCAGGGGCTCACGACCAAGGGCAACAAGGATTACTTCAACCGGCTCTACGGACGCACCGACCTCTCCTCGCCGCGCGCGCTGCTCGATCAGACCGGCTATACCGACGGGCTGTTGCTCGCCATGCTGTTGCGGCCGGGGCAGTGTACGGAGTCGTGGGTCGGCGTCAAGCATAGCGGCCTGCGGGCGGCCCCCATACCCGCGGCGGGCGAGCGGGAGCCGCATGTCGTCGACTACACCGCTTTGCGGCGGGAGGCGATCGGGTTCCCGCGCGTGCGCGGCCTCTACGTCCGCGTCTCGTCCATGAGCGAGCCGGTGCGGGTCGAAACGTTCCACGCGTTGGACGACGCGCAGGCGCTGGAAGCCGCGCGGCGCGTCTACCTCTACGCGAGTCTATTGCCCGGTTACGGCTTCCCGGTGGGACTCGACACCGTCGACAAGTACGCGCGCGTTCCGGCCTGGATGACCGACGCCTACGGCAAGCTGATCCGTTACCATCTCGGGACCGGTCTGCAACGGGGCGAGGTCGACGACGACGCGCTGCGTCGCGTGCTCGTCCAGGCGACGTACATGAACGGGCGCGATTGGTTGTTGCGTCCGCGGGCGTGAGGAGGGCAGGGTGGCGATCTACTCGTTCGAGCCGGATCGGGACGCGGCGCGCTACGTCGGCTCCCTCGTCGGCGAGAGTACGAGCCGGGAGTTCCGACTGGCGATCGCGCACGAGGCGGTGCGCGAACAGGACATTATCGCCGTCGACGCCGAGGTGGGAGGGGCCGATTCCACCCGGCCGCGCGAGGAGATACGGGTGTGGGCCAAGGTGCGGCGCATCGAGCGCCTGAACCCGCTCTTCCCGGACGAGGCCGGGCACGAGTTGGCCGGGGGGCGCATCGACCCGTTCGATACGGTCGTGTCGCTGACGCGCGAGGTCGTCACGGCGGTCTGCCAGATTCTCGGCTGCGAGCCGCGTCACGGGGACACGGGGATGAGACGGCTCGACCACGTGCGCTACCCGCCGCGCCCGGCCTCGAGCGCCTATCGGCCCGATCCGGCGGCCGTCGCGCGCGTCGTGCTCGGCGACCTGCCGCCGCGCCGCGCCCTGGACATCGCCACCCTCGCCAACCGCGACGACGTCGACGTCCGTGTCGACGGCCACGCCATCGTCACCCGCCACCTGGCCATCCTGGCGATGACCGGCGCGGGCAAGAGCTGGGCGGCGCGGCGCATCATCGAGGAACTGACCGCCAGGAACTACCCCATCGTCATTTTCGACCCGCACGGCGACTACACGGGCCTTGCCGAGGTCCCCGCGCTGCGCGACCGTGTGCGGCGCTACTACGCGCAACTGCCTATTTTTGAAGAGGCGGCGGATACGGTAGTAACGATCGTGGAGACCCTGGGATGGAGGCTGGCCAACACGCATCGCAGCCTTTTCGACGCCCTTTTCGAGGCGGCGCGCGGTTTCATCGGCGTCCCGCCGGCCGAACTCCCCGAGCGCGCGGGGTGGCTGGCCCGCTACCTGGACAAGCCCGGCATCGCGCGCTACGGCCTGAAGCCGGACCTCTTCTACCTCGCCGACTTCGTGCAGGCTGTCGTCGTGGCGGGCAAGGGGGATGACCGCGCGGCGCTCGGCGCGCTCGGCGAGTGGAGCGGGGTGGATATCAAGGTCACGCGGCAGCAGGCCGGTTGGCTCGAAGGTCTCCCGAACAACCTGCGGGCCGGCGCCAGGCAACTGGGGCGTATGGAGGACATCAGCAAGCGCGCCGCGCGCACGAGTGACCCGCTCCCGGCCGACCGCACCGGGCTCATCCGGTACGGCGGCGTCAGCATCGTCGCCCTTTCAGGCTACACGGGCGATTTCCAGGCCATGATCTACGACCTCGTGGCCAACGCCATCTTCAACGCTCAGATGGCGGACCCGTCGCGCATGCCCGTCCTGTTCGTGCTCGAAGAGGCGCACAAATTCGCCCCCGCGCAGGCGGCGTCGCCGGCCGAACAGCGCGCGGTCACGACGACGCGGCAGATCGCGCAGGAGGGGCGTAAGTTCAACGTCGGCCTCGTGCTCATCAGCCAGCGCCCGTCGCGCCTCGACGAGACGACCCTCTCGCAGTGTAATTCGTATGTCGTCATGCGTATGGTCAACCCGGCCGACCAGAGTTACGTGCGCCGGGTCGTCGAGACGCTGGGCGAGGACGACGTGCGGATGCTGCCCGACCTCGACGTCGGCGAGGCCATTCTATCCGGGCAACTCGTGGCGATGCCGATCCTGGTCAAGATGAAAGAGCCGGCCGCGAAGGGCGAGCACGAAGAGGTCGACGCGTTCGCGGCGCTCGAAGAGGCGCACCGGCAAGCGACGAGACCCGCGCGATCCGTGCCCTGACCCCGGCCGTAGGGGCTCGTCGCTAGCGTCCGTCGAGCCTTCCCGGCGCGCGGTCTATCGCGCCGACGCCCCTCTTCTTCGGCTCGGTTGGCCAGGGCGATGCCGGTGGCGGCGGCCTTATACGTGGCGCTTCGAAGAGCGTCCCTATTCTTTAGCCCCGGTTCGTCATAGCGACCACGACGCCGCGCACCTCAAGCGCGCCGGCCGCGCGCAGGGTGCCGGCGCCGGCGCGGAGCGTCGAGCCGGTGGTCGAGACGTCGTCGAGCAGCCACAGGCGGTGGTTGCGCACGAGGTCGGGGCGGGCCGCGAAAGCCCCGCGCATGTTGTCGGCGCGCTGCGGACCGGTCAGCGTCGTTTGATCGGCCGTCGCTCGGACGCGGCGCAGCGCGGCCGGCGCGAGTTCCAGCGGTAACAGGCGGGCGAGTTCCGTGGCGAGAACGGCCGACTGGTTGTAGCCGCGCTCGCGCTCACGCGTCGGGTGCAGCGGCGTCGGGATCAGGAGATCGCCCTCGGCCAGCAGCGGTTCCAGGCGTGGCGCGAGCAGGGCGGCCAGCGTCGCCGCGATCCCGTGGCGTCCTCCGTATTTGAGGGCGTGGACGTACGCGCGCAGCGGGCCCGCGTAGACGCCGACCGCGCTTATCGAGAGCAGGGGGACGCCGGCCGTCCCGCAGCCGTGCGGCTCCGCGGGGTGGATGGGGGCGTTGCAGACGCTGCACGCCGGGAGCGTCAGGGGTTGGACGAGCGCGAGGCACGACAGGCATAGCCAGCCGCCGCGGGTGCCGCAGCCCGCGCACCTCGGTGGGAAGACCGTGTCGAGGATCCGTCGCGTCCCCTCATACCAGGGAAGCGCCATGTGAGCGCCGGCCCGTCGTCCTTTCGTCGTCACGAGCAAGAGTGTACCACGACCGCGCCAGCGCCGCACGCCGTCGGCGATTCCCTTTTCGTCCTCTGCGGTAATCCCGGCGCACTGTAGCTTGTGTCCTCTGCGGCGATCCCGGCGCACTGTAGCTTGTGTCCTCTGCGGCGATCCCGGCGCCTCTGTCGCTTTCGTCTTTTCTGGTGATCCCGGCGCATCTGGGCGCCGAGCGTTGCCGCTCGGGGCGTTGGATCGTACAATAGGGGTGCGGGCCCATAGCTCAATGGTTAGAGCGAGGGACTCATAATCCCGAGGTTCAGGGTTCGAATCCCTGTGGGCCCACCCGTAAATCCGCCCTTTTTGCGTCGGATTTGACCTCCTAAACCCCAAACGCGTCCAAAACGCGTCCAAGCCAGGTTTACATTCTGCCGCTAGTGGATACGCGTGACCGAGTCTGGACGTACAGAGGGATGGCAATTGATGTCGAGAACCGGGCGACTTGACAGCACTAGTGTGGCGTATTTTGCCCAACGCGAGCAACGGACGAGGGCATGTCGATCATCAGCAAGGTCCATGAGATGTTATCCACGGGCGCAAGTCTCTCACGCTTCGGCCCGTTAGGTTGTGGCAGGTTTGCAGTAGCGCGGAATAGAGGGCCATAAACGCCTTGGTGTCCATAGCTGGAGGCGGCACTCGACGCCTGCTCTGGCCTGCGCCGCGCAGCCGCCCGCGGGAGGTGGGAGCTAGACTCGCCTGGGCAGATCTCCCCCCACCTCACAGAGCGGCTCGCCGCTGGCATCATCGCGCAGCGTGTGCGGTACGTATCACCGCACGGGGTCACATCCACCGTGCCCGTCAATCGGTGATCGCCTGATAGGTCAGGGTTGCCATCAGACCCTCTTGCGGGTCTGCCACCCTCTTGTCTCTTGTGTCTTTTGCGGCAGACCCGGCGGGATCCGCGCCGCAAGCTCAGGCGCTGGGCAGGGAGCCGCCGGAGAGCAGCGCCGTGGCGGTACGCGCGAGCCCGGCGAGGAGCAGGCGCTGCGGGAAGGGGCCGTAGGAGACGCGGGCGACCCCGAGCGCGGCGAGCGCGGAGGGCGGCGGTGTACCGGGCAGGCCGAGGATGCTGACCGTGCGCTGTCCGAGCCCGTCGACCAGCGCGCCGATGGTGTCCGCGTCGAGGCGGCCTGGGACGAACACGCAGCTGGCCCCGGCGTCGAGGAACGCCCTGCCGCGCTCGATAGCGTCGGTGAGGACCGCGGCGCGGTCGCGGTCCCCGGTCAGCAGGTAGGCGTCGGTGCGCGCGTTGAGCACAAGTGGCACGCCCTCCCGCTCCGCGGCCTTGACGGCCGTCCGCACGGCGGCGACGGCCTCGGGCAGGGGACGCATCCGGTCTTCGAGATTGGCGCCGACGACGCCGGCGCCGATGGCCCGGTGGATGGTGGTGGCGACGTCGCCGTACCCGGCTTCGAGGTCGGCGGTAACCGGCAGGTCCACCGCGGCGGCGATCCGGGCGGTCATGTCGAGCACCAGGTCGACGGGGATGTGCTCGCCGTCGGGATAGCCGAACGTGGCGGCGATGGCGGCGCTGGCCGTGGCGATCGCCCGGCAGCCAGGTTGCGCGGCGACAGTCCTGGCGCTGGCGACATCCCAGACGTTGACCAGGATCAGCAACTCGGGGGCGGTGTGCAGCCGCAGCAGCGCGGCGGCCTTCTCGGGTAGCGTCATGATGGTGGACCTCCTAGCGAGTGAGGAGTGACGCCATACGGCGCGGCGTCCTCATTGCTCAAGTGTCCGCTTGTTCGACCACTTGGACACGGGGTCCATTGAACTGGAAAGCACGGCGGTCGAGGCAGCGGGCGAGCGCTACGTCTTCGCGTCGTCAGCTTGCGCTGCCAAAGTATCCGCGTGCCGATGGATCAGCTTCCACTCGTCGCCTTCGCGGCGGAACACTTCGGTGACACGCAAGTGCATCGGAATGACGTCAGCCTTCCCGTGCATTCGAACGCGTGCGTGCTGAATGCCGACCCAATAAGCGATGTGGTCGCTTGCCGCCATGTGGAGAATGTCGAAGTGGCTCTCACTGCCGGATGCGAATTGCCCGGCGCCTCGTTCGTGGGTCGACCACACGTGATCCGCACCCTGTTCGACGCCTCCCCCCGGCCCGAAGAAAGTTGCGGGCGACGTGCGGGCCACGATCTGACCGAGCGGGGCGGCGTCGCCGCTCACATAGGCTCGCGCAACATCCTCGCGCTGCTTCATGAACTTCTCGAAATCCGAGACGTTTTTACTCACGATGTCCTCTGTTTTACTCACGATGTCCTCCGTCGATCCGGTTGCCTGTTCAAGACTATAGACGCTTTCGTTTCGAACGCCCAGGCGACCAAGGTATGCCGATCAGCCCGGCGGCGCGGGCGCTCACCAGCCACGCTCGTATCATGCTGCAGGCTCGTGAGGCGTTGCCCTAGTGATGCGTCGCCGGCTTATAGCGTCCCGGCACAGCGCGGAAACCGATGCCGAAGCGGTTCCACGCGTTGATCGTCGCCACGAGCAGGGTCAGATTAGCCAACTCTTCCTCGGTAAACTGCGCGCGCACCTGCTCATAGACTTCGTCAGGCGCATGGTCGAGCGAGATCAGCGTGAGCTTCTCCGTCCAGAGGAGGGCGGCGCGTTCGCGGTCGCTAAAGAACGGTGTCTCCTGCCAGACGGGTAGCGCGTAGAGGCGCTGCTCCGTTTCGCCCCCAGCGCGCGCATCCAGACTATGCATATCCACACAATAGGCGCACCCGTTAAGTTGTGAGGCGCGCAATCGCACGAGCTCTCGTAACGCCGGTTCAAGGCCGCAGGCGGCGAGATAGGTCTCCAGCCCATTCATGGTCTTCACCGCTCCAGGCGCGGCTTTTGCGTAGTTCATTCTGGCTTCCATGACGACAACTCCTCTCCGTTCTCGTGTGATGAGCGTCCGTGACGTCCGTCGGAACACCAGAAGCATACCATTATAGTGGACTTGTCAAAAGAGCCATTTTCACCTATATTATAGGGGCCATTTAAGAAAGCTTCCCCGGATGCAGAGGTGGAAAAAGATACGCGTATGTCGAAACGAGCGACCCCTAGCAAGAAGCCGGAGATCGTCCTCGATCAGAACGCGCCAGCGCCGCTGTACAGGCAGCTCTACGAGCGGCTACGCGCCGCGATTCTGACGGGGCGCCTGGAGACGGGCGCGCGCCTCCCCTCGACGCGCGTCCTGGCCGGCGCGTTGGGCGTCTCGCGCAACACCACAGCGCTCGCCTACAAGCAGTTGCTGCTGGAAGGATATATCGAGAGCAGGGTGGGAGACGGCACGCGAGTTGCCCGTCTGCACCCAGAGCAGTTGTGTCAGGTAGCCAGGAACGCGGAAGGTCCGGACACAACGGAGACCGCGGACCCGCCGCCAGCGGTGCTGGCGCGGCGCGGCCAATTGCTCGTCAACACGTCCGATCCAGGAGAATTACACGGCGCCCAGGCCAGCGCCGGAATGAGCCTGTTCCGCGCCGGCCAGCCCGATGTGGCGCACGTCCCCTACGAGATCTGGGCCAGACTGGTGGCGCGCCATGCGCGCCGATCACTACAGGCCGTCGCGCTCTACCAGAACGCGCAAGGCTACGCCCCTCTGCGCGCGGCCATCGCCGCGCACATCGGCCTGACGCGCGGCGTCCACTGCGCGCCTGACCAGATCATCCTCACCGCCGGCTCGCAGGGCGCCCTCGATCTGATCGCGCGCGTGTTGCTCGATCCTGGCGATCCGGCCTGGGTCGAAGACCCCGGATATCCGGGGGCGCGTGGGGCCCTCCTAGCCGCCGGGGCACGACTGGCGCCGACGCCGGTGGACCACGAGGGCATCGATGTCGAGGCCGGGCGACACCTCTGTCGCGCCGCGCGGCTGGCCATCGTCACGCCGTCGCATCAGTTCCCCACCGCGGTCACTATGAGCTTGAGCCGGCGGCTGGCGCTGCTGGACTGGGCCAGAGAGGCGCAGGCCTGGATCGTCGAGGACGACTATGATAGCGAGTATCGCTTCAGCGGGCGGCCCCTGGAAGCGTTGCAAGGCCTGGATAGCGCCGGGCGCGTGATTTATGTCGGGACCTTTAGCAAAGTGCTCTTTCCCTCATTGCGCCTGGGCTACCTGGTCGCTCCTCCCGCGTTGCTCACGGGCTTGCTCGCGGCGCGCCGCTTCATCGATGTACACCTCCCGCTGCTGGAACAAATGGCCCTGGCCGATTTTATGGCCGAGGGCCATTTCGGGCGGCATGTGCGGAAGATGCGCCTGCTGTACCTGGAACGCCGGAATGCGCTCGTGGATGCGCTCACGCGGGAACTGGGCGATATCCTGGACGTCGCCGTGCCGGAAGCAGGCCTGCACCTGGTCGCCTGGCTCCCTGCGGGTATGAACGCCCGTACGGTCGCCCACCGGGCGGCAGCGCATGGCCTGCACATTCTACCTGTGTCACGATGCGGCTTGCGACCGCTCCAACGTGACGGTTTGGTGTTAGGTTTCGCCCTTGCCTCCCCAGAGGAACTGCGGGGCGGTGTACAGACGCTGGCGCGCGCTTTGCACGCAGGGTCATAGCGTGGCCAGACACAGTAGGCGTGACCACGCCTGTATGACGCGTCTTGGCCATCGTGCGTCTCGGACGACGGCTGCCTGGGGTGTTACCCCGCAAGGGCCTACTGCACCTTTTTGAGGGGTGATGCAAATAGAGACCTCACCACAAGTTGGGCTACGCCGGCTTGTAGTACTTTTGGCCGAAACGGGACGACGTATTACGATCTCTACCGGCGGCTTTAAGCGTGGTAGTGCAGCCTGAACGCCAGCAGCAGCGCTTCGTTTTCGGCCACCGATGCTGCACGTAGACGTAGCCCCTCCCAAGGCGAGGTCTGATGCAAATAACCCCGATATGTACATCGGGCGCAAAGCTTTCAACGCGCGATCGTGTCCCTGGAGCGCGGTCAGGATCCAACCGCTGTCCGTGACCCTGAACGCCACCGTCTAGAGGATCTGGTCGGGGGCATGGGTCAGCTCGTTCATCTCCCGCACACCTGTGTTCCGAGGCGCATCAGCCGCTCCAGAATGACATCGATATCCGCGCTCGTCGTGCGATAGTTCGTGATGCAGGCCCGGATGCCCCAGCGGCCCCCGACACGCACCGGCCCCAAGAGGGCGGTTCCCCCGTCCACCAGTCTGGCCAGGACCTGCTGGTTCCCGGCATCATCGGCGTTGCTGAGCCTGAAGCACACTGCAGTCAACGGGACGGGAGCGAGCAGCTCCAATGACGGCTCGGCCTGGATCCTCTCTGCCATGTAGCGCGCGATATCCAGGGTCTGCTCCACGGCGTCCGTAAACGCCCGCACCCCGAGGGCGCGCAGCGCACACCAGATCTTGAAGGCTTTGAAGCTCCGGGAGAGCTGGGGGCCATAATCCATGAAATTGGTCAACAGCGGATCGTGATCGACGGTCAGGTACGAGGCGCTGAAGCGAAACGCCCGTTCGAGCGTAGCGCGGTCGCGGACGACGACGCAGCCGGCTTCAAGCGGCGCAAAGAGCAGTTTATGTGGATCAAGCGCGAGCGAATCAGCCATGCCACAGGGGAGGACGTGCTCCTTCAGCCGCGGGCTCAGGATGAAGAGCGCGCCAAAGGCCCCGTCCACATGGAGCCACAGCTCCTCTCGTGCGCACATGTGGCTCAGCTCAGCGAGGGGATCGATGGCCCCCGTATTAACGGTCCCCGCGGTCGCCACGACACAAAAGGGCTGGTTGCCAGCCTTCCGATCCGCGTGCACCGCGGCGGCTAAGAGGTCCGGACGCATGCGGAAGGCCGCATCGACAGGAATCTTGCGGACGTTATCCAGGCCAAGACCGAGGACGACCGCGGCCTTGTCCACGCAGCCATGCGCTTCTTCTGACGTGTAGACGACCAGTGGTGATCGTGACGCTTGCAGGCCCACCCTCCGAAAATCACCCGGATACTTGTCTTGAATGGCGGACGATAGCGCGACCTGGGTCGCCATCGAGCCGCCACTCGTCATGAGTCCGCCGGCCGTGTCCGGGAAGGCGAACAGGTCCGCGAACCACGAGATCACCTTCCGCTCGATGACACTTGCGGCCGGCGAGAGCTGCCAGACATTGCAGTTCTGGTTGAGCGTCGCGGCAATCGCGTCGGCGAAGGGCGCAATGCCATTGGGCGGTCCCAGCACATAGGCCAGGAACCGTGGATGAGCAATCACCGTCGAATTGGGCGCCACTGTCTCGGTAATCTCCCTGAACAGGTGATCGATGCCGATGCCAGCGTCGGGAAAGGGCTGCACCAGGATCTCCGCGAGGGCCGCGCGATCAAGACGAGGCAACACGGCTTGTGCGGGAAGGGACTGCTCGAAGGTGCGCAGGAACTCCGTCAGCAGGCATCCGGCGCGTTCAATATCGCGATCACTGAGATTCAAGCTGGCTGATGACATGACGCATGACTCCCTTCCTGGCGCCTCATGTCTTCCACTGTACAGCGGCAGCGGACCCGTGCTAAGATCCACTTGTATGCCAAAAAAGAGGACCACTTGTGCGCCCGAGCTGCTCGTCCCGCTCACGCGTGGGGCCGGACGGCCGCTGCGCGCCCAGGTGGAGGACCGCTTGCGCGGCCTCATGCGTGCGGGCGTCCTGCGTCCGGGGAGTCTTTTGCCCGCGACACGCGTGTTGGCGCGCGACCTACGGCTCTCGCGGGGGGTGGTGGTCGAGGCGTATGCCCAACTAGCGGCGGAAGGCTACCTGGACACGCAGCGCGGGGCCGGCACGCGCATCGCCGCGGCGGCACAGGCCACCCGCGCGCCGTCTGCGCCACCGTCGTCCGCCCCGCACCTCCGCTACGACTTCCGGCCGGGTGTGCCCGATCTGGCGCTCTTTCCCCGTCCCGCCTGGAGCGCGGCCGTCCGCCGCGTGCTGCGCGATGCTCCCGCCACGGCGTTCGGGTACGGCGATCCCCGCGGCGCCGCCGAGTTGCGTGGCGCGCTCGCGGCCTACCTGGGCCGGGTGCGCGGGGTCGTCGCGGACCCCGAACTCCTGCTGCTCTGCACAGGCTTCGCCCAGGGGCTGAGCTTGCTCTGCGCCGTCCTGCGGGCGCGCGGGGACGTGCGGATCGCGGTCGAAGACCCGACGCATCCGGGCCAGCGGGCCATCATCGTCCAGGCGGGACTCCAGCCGGTGCCCGTGCCGGTCGATGAGGACGGTGTGCGCCTCGACGTGCTCACGCGGAGTGACGCGCACGCGGTGCTCGTGACGCCCGCGCATCAGTTCCCCACGGGGGTGGTGTTGGCCCCGGCGCGGCGCGGCGCCCTCGTGGCCTGGGCGCGGGAGCGCGACGCGGTGATTGTCGAGGACGACTACGACGCCGAGTATCGCTATGACCGGGCGCCCGTCGGCGCGCTGCAAGGGCTGGCGCCGGAGCACGTCGTCTACGCCGGCTCGGCCAGCAAGACGCTGGCGCCCGCCTTGCGGCTAGGGTGGTTGGTGGCGCCGGCGCATCTGATGGACGCGTTGAGCGCGGCCAAGCAGCACGCCGACCTGGGATCACCGACCCTGGAGCAGCTCGCCTTCGCGTCTGTCCTCGAGTCCGGCGGTGTGGACCGGCATCTGCGGCGCGTGCGGGACATCTACCGTGCCCGGCGCGATGCCCTGGTACGGGCGCTCGCCCAGCATGCGCCGGCCGCGCAGGTGCGCGGTGTGGCGGCCGGGCTGCATGCCGTGGCGCAGCTACCTGCGGGGATGGATGAGCGTGCGGTGGTAATCGCGGCGGCACAGTGCGGCGTGCGTGTGTCTGGCATGGCCGAGTACCGCGCGCTCGACGGGAGCCAGTGTCATCCGCCGGCGCTGGTGCTGGGCTATGCGGCGCTCTCCGAGGCGGCGATCGCGGCCGGTGTGTCTACCCTGGCCCAGATCCTCTGACCCCTAGCGCAGGGTCCCAGAACGCGGTGCTCGGCGGGCCACAGTGTCGCCGCGTAATCCCGCTGGGCGGCCAACGGCCTCAGCCCGCGTCCACACACCCCGAGGCGGCGAGGAGGCGGCCCCAGTCGTCGTCGCCGCTGGGACGCAGAGCGCCTGGCGGCACAGCACCGCCGTCTGCGACCGGGCGGCCGTGGCCCCACAGGCATACACAGCCTGCATCATTCGGCGGCCACGCACCTGTTCGCGGAGACACACGACCTGGAGGAAACGGCCCGCCACCTGGGGCATGTGAAGCTGGAAACGACGCGCATGTATGCGACATGGAGCGACAAGCGGCTCCGCGAAACGTTGAGCCGGTGGTGAGAGCCTTCGGGCGTCTTGTCACAGCGACGCTTCATCCACCCGGCGGGCGCATGCGCCACCCGGCGTAGCCACGGCTGAGTAGGTAGGACGCCAGGAGCACAATGGTCAGGACGCCATCGATGATGGCGGACGAGGGCGCGTTGGCCGCATGGCGCCCCATCAGGAGCGCCTCCGTCACCGTCAGCGCCGCTTTGTCCGCAATCGCGAGCTCCCACAACCCAGGATAGCGGCGGGGGCCAACGGCGAGCAGCGCGAAGACGCCGGCGAACATGACGAAGCCCCACAGGCGCCAGGCCTCCACCTGTTGGGTCGCCGGACCGGCGGCCGCCACGTCACCGATGGACGTGAGGGCGGCGACCCCGGCCCCACCAGCACTGACGATCATCAAGGTCAGCGCGAGCCGATCGCGGATCGTGGACGACGCGGTCGCCGGTGCGCTGTCGCGTCTCATCCTTCTTCTCATGTTCCGCATCTGGCGTTGCTCTCCTCTCGCGGTCACCGCGCGGGTGACCGACCGTAGTCATACATAGTCATGGCCGTCGTCATCCAGGGCACGCAGCGCCTCCTCGACCAGCGGCGGCGGCAGGCCCAACGCCTGCAGGTTCCAGCGTGCCAGAAAGCGCCCCAGCGCGACCGCATCAGGCGGTGTCCCCTGCGCCAGCGCCTCCTCCAGCACCGCGAAGATGGCGCCCTGCCAGGCTGCGGCCACGAGATCGGCCGGCGCCCCGCGCAGCAGGGTGGGGTGTGCCGCGAGGAAGGCGCGGACGCGCGCGGCGAACTGGGCCATCACCACCGGGCGCAGGCCGACGTGCGCCGCCTCCACGAAGACCAGCCGCGCCAGGTCGGCGTGCGCGGTCAGGGCCGTGACGCTGGTCGCCACGGCCACGGCCAGTTGGGCCGCTCCCGGCGGGACGCGCGTGCTGGCCGCGTCGATGGCGCGCGCCACGTCGGCCGTCGCCTCCTCCACCAGCGCCCGCAGCAGCGCCTCCTTGTCGGGGAAGTAGAAATATAGATTGCCCATCGAGGTGCCCGCCTCGTGGACGACCTGGCGCGTGGTGGTGGCGGCGTAGCCCTGGGTGGCGAAGAGCGCGCGCGCGGCGGCGAGGAGGCGGGCGCGCATGACGGCCCGCCGCTCCGCGCCACGCGGCGTCACGCGGTACGGCACGCCGTCCCCTCCAATCCCGTCATAGAACGCTGCTCCATGCTTGAATAATAGAGCATCGCTCTATGGTTGTCAAGGCGCCGCGTCCGCGGACCGCGCGCAGCAGGCCGCCGCTGCCGACGAGGTGGGTCACGATAGCGGCGGGGGAGGGCGACGGGCACGGGACGTGGCCGACGTCGGTGTGGCGCACCACACGGGGCGCGGGCGCAGGGGTGGGGCACCGCCGCCCGCGTCGGAACGATGCGCCACAGGTCGGCGGGCAGCGCGGCCATCCACAATGTCCGTTTCGTCAATCGACCCCTTGACACACCGCGTTGTACCTACTAGTATGTGTGTAGATACCAGTAGGTACAACGCACGAGAGTATGGGAGGACGGCGGGGCGATGTCCACACGCGAGCACTTGGTGGCGGCGGCCAAAGGGCTGCTGTGGGAACGCGGCTACGCGGCGATGAGCCCGCGCGCTGTGTTGCGGGCCAGCGGCGCCGGGCAGGGCAGTCTGTACCACCACTTCGCCGGCAAGGCCGACCTGGCGGGATGCGTCAGAACTCAGAATCAGTGGTGGTGGGGAGCCAACGGGTCGGGTATCCTTCTTCTTCTATAGGGGAGCGTTGAGGAGGGGACAATGGCCTGCCCGTACTGCCAGGGGGACGCGACACAGG
>JAABUO010000855.1_pt1 | contig 46809 bp, 46 predicted proteins | sample 5559291 | NCBI WGS metagenome assembly JAABUO01 (sample SAMN10711878, study PRJNA513372) | rock metagenome | isolation source: Antarctica rocks | place: Antarctica: Victoria Land, Finger Mt sud
CAATTGATTAAATTGATCGATATTTTCAATTTAATCAATATTTTGACCAGCTGTTTCAACGCAACATGATCAAAGACTTCTTTGACATCTAGAAGTAGGCAGATAAGCGTGTTTTCTCGACTTTTCGTCATTTGCGCATCATGTACTAGGTTTAGTACTGCGTCTATAGCTGATCTTTGTTTTCTGCCTTTCATTTGATCAAAATTCAGCAGCTTGTCGTTAATTTCAGCTGTGTAAGACAGTCGCACTGCTATTATTTTTTCTGCTACTTTGCCTAAACAGTTTAGCAGCGTAATAATTCTGTATGTCTTTGAAATTGAATAATTCGACTTGTCTGATTTTTTCAGAATAATTCTTGTGTCTTCGCGTCATATCTTCGAATGATAGTCGTTTTCGATATGCTTTTGTACGCTCGCTGTATGATTGCGAATGACATACCGTCTGGTTCGAGTGCTTTTCTGAGTGCTGAAAAGTTAATAGCGTGCTTAATTTCCCCTTCGATAACTCTTGATCACTGTATACTTTCGTTCGATAGTAATTCTTCATTGATTTGAATTTTCGAAGATGATGAATACATTGCTTTCAGAAATGCCTCGCACTTTTCATTGAATTCAGTTTTCAATTCTTTTTGTGAGTTTTGTATCGAAGATAGCTTTTCGATTAGACGTGATTTAGTGAACTTGTATGTCTGAAACACTTCTTTCCCTTCGACGTTGTTCAAAAAATTGGTTCAGAATTGGTTTTTGATCAGCTTTATTGCATCATGATACGAATTTCGCATTTGCACTATCTTTGCTTATGCGTCGTCATTTCTGCATCTTTTTCAGGTTCGCTTTTTTGACGACAGCGCCTTTCGCATTTCGATGAGCTCGCCGTTTCACCAGGATTTCGATTTTGCGCATATTCGCTGTTTAGATACAAATAACTTCACTGCACTCTTGATGCATTCGGTCAAGTAAATGACTTTTGTCTCTAGACTGATAGTTCTTCGCATTTTGATAATCATTTCATTCTTCGTCTTTTGTAAGTGCATGTCGAATTTCTTTCAGTCGGCTTTTTGCAAGTTGTATGATGCGTTTAGCGAGTTTTCGATCAGTTTCACCTTTTCTGTGACTATCGTAAACAGAATTACTTCATGATCGAACTCTGTGTCTGCGTCTTCATTCACATGTTAGTTCTTGATGTAGTTTTGCACACTTCTTGATGCAAAAGCTAAATCAATTACTGAGCTTGACCTTTCGAAATAACTGTGATAAGTGTCTATATTCAATGTATTAATCAGGTCGCAGTCATGCATTCTTACTCAGTTTACTAATGCTTTCGTTCTAATGAGATTTGCGATCTTCGCGTTTCACCAGCTATGATGCGCATTAAAGTCTTTTGCAATAATAACTTTTTGATCGTCGTTTAGCCTAATCTTTGCTAACTCTCGCTCATTCGTGTATGATTGCTTCTTCTCTGCGTTTTGTGCTTTTTCGTTATATATGTTGAGCAACAAAATCTCATTCGAAATTTTATCGTTCGCTATCATTATCGCTTGTATGTCTTCGCTGTTGACTATGTCTGATCTTGGTGTGCAGATAAACTTTCTTGCGTTTTTCGCAACAAATATCAGTACTCTGACTCGAGTCTTCTGAATATTTGGTTTGATGCATATAAACGACGAATGCGAGATTGTTATATTCTCATCTTTCATTCATGATTCTTGCAGAATAACAATATCCGCTCTGGTTTTCGCAAACTTCATGCACGCATGCATGATTTGCGTTGACCTTGCGCAGTTGTGCTGTAGAATTCGAATATTCGATTCGTTTGCAAAGCTTTCGTCATTTGCAATATTTTGAGAGTTTTCTGATGTGATACTCATTACAATTTCTCGGTCAGATGGTCTCTTTGAGCGCTAATAGACTGAGCTGCCTGATATGTTTCACACATTACACTATTTGCAAAGTGTGCATTTTGACAATTACAGCACTTTGGTATCATGTGATTGCATGGTTGCTGTTCTCTGCATGTGGGCAGCGAGCATTTATGCTCTCATGTCAGGTGATTTCGTTCACAAAACAAGCATCTTGATGATTTATTGCACTTGTTCTGCAAATGTTCGAATGTTTGACATCTCTGACACTGATCGCTTGATTGATAATCCCGATATTCGGTCGTTCGATATGTTGATTCCGCTGCTAAAACCCGTTTTTTCAGATGTTTTTGTGCTTCGATTTCGGTTTTGAACGTCAGTATCGTCGAAGCATGATTCTTTCTTGCTCTATTTTCATCTTTTGATAATCATATCGGGTTGATTATCAGCTTCAATTCAGGATTGTACTTCTCTAGCTCGATTCTCAAATATTTCATTTTGATCTTCATGTTGAAGATATTGATTTCCAGACTGTGTATCACTATTTTGTACTATTTTTTATTCTTCTTGATACTTTTGACTTTGAATATATGCTTTCATATATCTCTTTGCTCTAGTAGAGCTTCCGCGATGTATTTCTCTGAAATCGTTAGAGCAATATTGTTATCTCTTTGTGTTTTAGCCACTGTAGCAACTATTATGTCAGACTTTGCCTTCTTCAGTGCGTTGTTCACTGCATTGCGCATTTTCATCGCTTGTAGAATTCAGTTCTCATTTTTCGAAGTGACTATCAATCTTCTTTCGCGATATGATATCTCTTGTGACTTTGGCGAGGGTTTTTTGACGACTAGATTTCATTCGCTCGCTTTTGCATTTGCATTTGCCTTAATGTTTGCATCTGCTGATTGAGCTGCCTTTTGTGCATATGTTAACTTCGATGCAGATCTTTGCGTCATTTGCTTGTCTTGCGTCGTTTGTGAACTCTGCTTCGTCTGCGAGGTTTGCGCCTTTCTCATCATTTGCTTTGAGTTGATTTCTTTTTCAATGTTTCGTGCATTTTGCTGCACTATTTGCAGAATAGTCTCTAGCTTTTTGTTCGTTTGACTCTGCAACGCATTCATCTGCTGTTGAATCGAATTCTCTATGCTTTTACCGCATGCTTTTCTTATGTAGTTTAAGCTATGCTCGATGACCTCTTTCTGTCCTGACATCGCTGTTTCTAGCTGATTGATTGCGAATTCAGCTTTTTCTCGCAATCTTTTGACTAAAGTCTTCTTGTAGCTGACATCTTGATTTTCACCATTGTTATCTTTATCGCTGACTTCTTTGTGTGAGCTTTTTATCGCTTTTCGCTTTTTTATTCCTTTCAATCTCACAATCACTTGCGTTGATTGCATATTCTCATTTGCATTTCGTCAGTTTATCGATGCGTCGATTGTCAATGCATTCGATGAACTGAACACGATCTGTGTTCTTCTTTTCAATGATGTAGATGATTTTTGTTGACTGCGAAACAAGTCATTCATATTTTTTTGTAGCTGCTGTTCTGTTGACAGAGTTTAGCTACTCTCAATCGGCTTTACGCGTTTCATCGTCGACGTTTTGAATTCTTTTCTTGACCTGTCGCTCATGCTGATGTCCGGGTCGACCTCTGCCCTCTGCGAAGATGCGACCGACGAGAGTGAGGTGTGCGTGAGCACATTCGACCCCAATGCTTCTTGCGAGGGTTCAATCCTTGCAGGTGCGAGACGTCCTTTCATTCTTTCTTTCCACTTATATATTTCTTTAACCTCTTATTCAGAGCGTTTCACGTAGACAGTAACTCTAGTATAGAGATCCCCCGATATATATTGTATATGAGTTGCAGCGTGTGTCGCAATTGTGTTTCTGAGACATGTTAATAAAATGTGCTTAATCGACATTTAATCTTTGTTGCATTTGCACATCGTTGTAACAACATTAAATACTCGTCTCTCATGTAGAAATTAATTGAAGTCAATTTTTCTCATGCGTAGCTGCGTCAATAATGCACTGTGAGACTTTGCATGATTCTTGTGCAGTTGCAGATGTCAATGTATCATTTCTGATGTCAAATATCAAAAATGAGCTGCATTGAATTTCTCTTTTCAGACTATTCTTCATGTTTATTTGATTTATTTCTGTATGAGCATCAATCTCATCATCACTTCAGTGCGCTGATGCTCAGTCAGTAATAAAGACAAATTATGTGCATCATCAATCATCTTGTTCATTACTTCATTTTCAAGTACTTCTGCATGTCTCATCACTTAATATAGTTTCAGCATGACTTCTTAAGATTGAATGTTCTCATGTGCAATCTGAACTCATTGCAGACGTGTTTGATCTTTTGTTGATATCATAACTTTCACTTTTTTCAGAGAAGTTTGATTATCATTGTATACTTTGTATATCTTTTCATGATACTTTCAATTCTTTGTCACTACATCTGCAAGATATTTCATTCTCATGATCAATTCTTTCAGTTCTTCATGATGAGTGATGATTAAAGTCAATTCTTTCAATCTTTTATCTAACTTTCAGTTAATTTTCATCATAATCATTGTCACATTCTCTCTGCTGTCACTATCATTCAAGTAAACTCTTTGCTTCAATGTGAATATGTCAAAACAATGTTGACTTATTGATATTTTCTTGTTTACAACTATAACTATTCTTGATGACTTTGATCAGAGAATCATCATGTAAAAATGACTTCACTTCATCTTCATCTGTTCAAGTGTTTCTTTCATTCACTTTTGCTTCAGCTGCAAAGATGTCTTACGCAGCTTTAATTTTCAACTTTTTTTGAGTATCAAGTTGTTGTGAATTTGATGCATCATCATCTCAATAACTTCATCTGATTTTCAAGAGTTCATGTTCATTATTAACTTTTATATCAGCTTTTGTAAATGAATATCTATCAACGCTGTATTTATTTCTATCTGTAGAGTTTCTGTTGATATAACACAATAAATGTTGATGATTTGTCACAATGCTCTTTCTTGTACTGATCTCAGTTTGATGTTCAGATCTTTTCAATGATTCTTCACTTTCTGTGACATGTATCATATGATGACTTTGTGACTAAGCAGAGAATACGTCATCACGAAGTATATTTGCTTTTTCGTTGTCATTGATGAATCTCAAGTAAACTCAATGATTGTCTGCATAATCTTTTGTTTAATCACTAGTTTTGCTTTAACATGATGCATGTAAATCACTCATTTCAGCTTGAAGTTCAGTTGAACTCTCAAAACTCTGATATCTGATTTTGAATTAATTTGATGTTTCATTAACTTTACATCAACGTTCGTATTAAATCACTCAAAGATTTTCATAAAGTGAATCAACTCATGCTTTGTTATCAAGAATTTTAATGTCATGCGTTTTTGATCATTGTTTGCATCTATCATAAATCTCATTAAGAACTTTGCAATTGCGTTTTATAAACTTTTCATATGTCAAGATATTGATGTCATTCATGAAGTTTGTAAAGCTGATTCTCAGCTTGATGTTATCACATGCTTCTAACAAGTTCACATTGTAAAACAGATATAATATCAACGATAATAAAGAGTTTTATAATATGTTGACATTCACGCTGCATTTCATCATCATGTAGTCATTAATTGTGATCGTAATGCGTTAATCTTTCAGAAAGTTCTTCACAAATCTGAAAAGCAGTCTAGAAACTTTTCTCTTCTTCATGTCATGTAAAAGTTTGCTGTGCATCATATTGTTAAATGCATTCTTCTTATTCAGACTCAGCAGTGAGATTACTCTTCTTTTCATGTCACTTCACACAGTATGTATCTTTTCTGTAATTAGTTGCAAAGTTGTATTTGTTGATCTATGCTTGTAAGCTCTCATCTGAATGTTCAATATTGAGTTGCAAGCTTTTATAATATTTCGCAGATGTTTGAATATGATGAACTTCAATATTTTGCTCAATGTATCAAGTAACACAATTGATCTATATATTTTTGCATTGAAGTAATCTTTCTTATCTGACTTTCACATCATTATTGTGACTGCGCTCTTGAACTGAGTTGACTGTATTCTTTTTTGTAAACATCTTTCAAAGAAAAAGCATATTTATTCTGACATGTTGTTGACGAGTCTGCGCATTATTCTATTTATGTATCTCATGTATTTCAACATCTTGTCAGATGTTGCTTTGTAGATGATTCTTTTAGTCTTATGATGTATCAATGAAGCATCATCTTCAATCAAAAGCAAGTACTTGAAGTCTATTGTGTTCAACATGAGAATCTTTGAAGATGATGAAAAGTGAGTTTGAAACATCATCTTCATTTTATTCTGTGGTGTTGTGATGATGTTAGAGCACTCTGACTTCGTCAGTGAGAAAATTGTCGCTTAAGTGAATGTATTTGCAACTGCATTTCTTGCTCATTTTATGATTCAAAACAGTTTTCTTGAGAATTGCTTAACATTCTGCATGATCTCTTGATATTCACTGCACTTCTGTTTTCTGATAATCTTGCTCTTTTTATTGCATGCTTGAATGTACTTTACTCAATCATTAATGATTTAACAGTTTCTTCTCATTCATTGCATACTTTTGACAATCTTTGTACACTTTTTCGTTCACTTTGCTTTGATCATTTCATGTGATCTTGCTCAAAGAGTGAAAATCTCGATGATCTTTCTCAATGATTTCAGCAGTTGCTTCATGTATTCATTTATACATTAATACTTCATCTTTTGATTCAACAGTGATTCTGACATCTGTTCTTTCAAAGTATTAATGAATTTCTCTTCATTCATTGTCTTTCAGTTGCAACACAATCTTCATGCTGACTCTTTGCAAACTCTAAAATCTATTACTATCTGTATCAATAAATGATCTGAGAAGTTTTTTATTTCTTCATTGATTTCACATTGTATCAATCTGTTTGTGATGTTCTCTGTCATGAAAACTAAATCTATTGTCGTTTGAGATTCTTAATAATTTCTTGTAATTGTGTCTTGAAATAATGCTAGTGATGCATTAATGTTTATGATCATTTCAATTAACTCATTTGACAATAAATGTTGTCTTGAGTAGAATGATTCTTCTAATGTGAAGTGATGCAGATTGAAATCTTTTACAAGAATGCTTTCTTTTAACATGTGCAACGTCTTTTCAATGTTTAAAAGATTTTCTTTTTCATAAATAATTTCATGATCTCTGAATGATGAATTGTATGCTTCATGAATGTGTATAGCTTTCTGAGTCATCTGTGCATCATTTGTTAATGTTTATAACGTAATTGTGTTTACATCTTTGAAGTGTCATGTTGAGTGTCAAATGTTGCTGTTGATTCTCTTGTTTATGTAGAAACAGATTCTATCTTCATTATTCTTCAGCGTGAAATCAACAATTGCTGAACAGTATGCTTTGAAAATGTCATCAAATCATCAGAATTCTTGAAGAATCAGAATGTCATAGTTCTTTATCTTTTTCTCATGTAGTAACATTATCATCATCTTGTTTCTGAACTTGTGAACGTTGTACTGTAGTATTCAAAGCTTCTTTTGCTGAAACATTAAAATTCACATTTCAGACTGTTTAATGTTTTCTTGAGTGTCTGCAAAGCGCTTGCTTCACTTGTAAGATTCTCAACAAAAGATAATATTGATAATGACATGACTAACGTTGACTTCAATTCATTTGATCTTGATTTCTTGATCAAGTGATTCAATATAATGTTTTCTGATATAATGACTGCGCTGAGCAGATGACTTTCATTCATTGAGCATCTTTGCTTTCTCTTCAAATCATTGTTCATCAATGATTTCAGATTGATAAATGTTTCTGTGAATGTCTTTGACATTACTGCTTTGAGTTCTTTCTTCTTTTGTATGACATGATATAGAGATCTGTGTTTTGTGACTCTCTTTATTCTTTCTTTTTCAGCTTGTCGTTTATGACATTGAGAGTCAAAGACTCTGTGTATATCTTGACATGCTTCACATTTTCACATGTTTCAAGTCTGTTTGTGAAAACAATGTTTCAAATGATGATTCAATGCACAGTAAATGCATTTCTGCTTGTTTTTGCACTCATACATCTTGTGATCATATTCTTGATACTTTAGACATTGATGCACTCTGCAGCTTAAGTCATAAAACTGTGTGATCTTTATGTTGATCTCATGACATACTCTCTCATTGATCAGCTTGTTCATCATTTCAGCGCTGACTACACATATCATCAACAAGATGTATCTTTTCTGCTCACTCTTTTTTGTGAGTCACTCAATCTTCTCAATCATCATTTCTGAATGTATGCTCTTGTTGATCTTGATGAGCGTTCTTGTCTCTTTCTTCTTTATGTTCTTAGACATTTCTTCAACTTTAATTTCATGTATCATTACTTTAAAACTGATCTTGCACAGACATGCATTTGATGATATCTCTTTGATTCAAAAATCATTTTTCTTCAATGTTCTTTTACTGCTCTTCATCTTGATTCAAAATATCAGCAGTTTTGATCATCTTTTCATCATTTTTATGTTTTTGCACGTCAACAGCATCTCGTTGATGTCAATTTCTCTTGCTCATCTCACTATGTTCTTTATTGTTATCATCATGATTCTCTTTACTTCTTCTTTCTCTTTGATAAAGATTTTTACTTCAAATTTCTTACAATGATTTTGCATTGACAATAATATATCAATGTTGAACACAAGATGACTTTCAAATAATGTCATCAACTTCATGCTCACTTTCTTTGCTCAGCTGTCAATGTGTTTTCTCTTCTTCATGAACTTTTTTTCAAATTTGCTCATTATCTTTTTCAGTCTCTTCAGCTGATTCTTCATGCACTGATTGACAGTTGACGCAGTGACGCGTTAATGTATCAGCTTTTCTATCATTTCTGTTAAACTTCTCATCTTCTTTCAGAGCATCAGTTCGTTGTTTTTATGTTTGTTGAACTCATAAAGTACTTGCAACTTGTATAATTTCTTCTGTATATCTTTCATCTTGATTGAATTCTTCTGTGAGATAGTGATAATTGTCTCTCGTTCATTCATTGACATTACATCAATGATACTTCTCATCTGTTCTTGATGATCAGAATAAAGTGTAAGCATCATGTCAATGATGTGCTCTGTCTTTAGATAGTTTAAGTAATTCATTTTTCAATATAATGCTTTTTCAATATTATTGAATTTTACATAGCATAGTTTCTTTCATGAGTTAAGTCTAAATTGATATCATAAAAGTGTATGAATTACAATTACAATTACATAATGTTGATTATAAATCTTTTGATTCTATTCTGTGTTCAAATAAAAGTCAGAAGAATCAAGAGATTTCAATTCAATACAGTTCAAATGATGTTAAAATGTTGTATGATCATGAAGATTATTATGCAGAATTTTTATTTACATGATAACATTTCTTTTAACAGTCACAATCAATTTATGAAGAAAGTTAATGACATGTCAATATCAATAAAAGATGAGAAGATATTATTAGTAAAATAGTTAATTCTGATGAAGAGTCTGAAAATCATGATTACAAATGATTAAAGAATTTACAACTCATTGACTGCATTGATATTGAAACATCTTCATCACATTAACAATGTCATCAAGTAATTAATGAAAAGATATCAGATAAAATAAATGAATCAAATAATAAATTTTAAGTTTATGATTACATGTGCTTGAAGAAGTAGTGACTCATCAATTACGCTGATATATTGAGAAAGCTTAAATTCATTTTCTTTACTTGATGTCAAGTCATACATTTATTTATGTGAAAAATTGAAAGCATATAAGAATGATCAGAATGCATTTCTACTATCAATCAATTAAGCATTGAATAATTGTGATTGCACATTTATACTAATAATCTATTCAACATTTACATGACATAAGTCAGATCAAAAGAAGAAAAGAATTATTCAATACAATCATACTTTATCTTTTCATCATGTACATCTTTCTTTCATCACACATTTCTCTACTCAATGAATGATAATTATTAAGTAAGAGAACACAATTTCTGCGTTACAATTACAAGCATCATGAGTGCAAAGAAACATCTTTTATCTTTAAATCAAGAATTGAATTAAAACATCATTGTATAAAATATCATCAATGAAGAGCAAAGCAAAGATGATGTGTTACAATAAACAGCACAGATATTCATAAAAGTTTATTTAAGCATCATGTGCTGAATAAAAGCTATAGATTCATTGTTTGATACATAGTTTCAAAAGATTGACAACGAGATTCATCTGTACGTAATGTTGACTACGAATCTTTTGATTCTATTCTGTGTTCAAATAGAAGTCAGAAGAATCAAGAGATCTCAATTTGACGCAGTTAGAATGATGTTAAAACGTTGCGTGATCAGAAAAGTCATCATGCAGAGTTTTCACTCACACGACAACATTCTCTCTAACAGTCACAATCAATCTACGAAGAAGATTAATGACATGTCAATGTCAGTAAAAGATGAAAAGATACTACTAGTGAAAAAGACAACTCAGATGAAGAGTCTGCGAGTTGTGATTATAAGTGATCGAAGAATTTGCGACTTGATGACTGCGTCGATATCGAAACATCTTTATCACATCAACAATGTCATCAAGTAATTGATGAAAAGATATCAGATAAAATAGTCATCTCAAGTATTGAGAGTCGTGATTACAGTGCTTGAAGAAGTAATGACTTGTCAATCACGCTGATATACTGAAAAGACTTAAGTTCATCTTCTTTACTTGACATCAAGTCATTCATCTATTTACGTAAAAAATCGAGAGTTCAAGAGAATGATCAGAATGCATTCTCTTTCATTGATCAAAGTCAAATATCGAATGATTGCAATTGCATGTTTATACTAACAATTCATTCAACGTCTACGTGACATAAGTCAAATCAAGAGAAGAAAAGAGTTACTCAATACAATCACACTTTATCTTTTCATCATGTGCATCTTTCTTTCATCACATATTTTTCTGCTCAATGAATGACAATCATTGAGTAAGAGAACACAACTCTACGTACGTTACAATCATGAGCATCATGAATGCGAAGAAAACATCTTTTATCTTCGAATCGAAGATCAAATCAAAACATCATTGTATAGAATATCATCAATGAAGAGTAAAGCAAAGACGATGCGTCATAATTAAACAGCATAGACACTCTCATCAAGAGTTTACTTGAGCATCACGTGCTGAATAGAAGCTATAGATTCATTACTGATAATATAGTGTCAATCTTATTGTTTTGATGACGTAAAGTTATCATGTAGTCGACGAGCGATTTTCTCTCTCAGAAAGTTTTGTTCATTCAATATACATAGCATAGTTTCTCTCATGAATTGAATTTAAATTGATGTCACAAGAGTGTATAAATTACAATTACAATTACAATTACAATTACATAGTTTCAAAACTCACTGTTTCAATGACGTGAAATTATTATGTAGTCAATGAGTGATTTTCTTTCTTAAAAAGTTTTGTTCATTTAATATATATAACATAGTTTCTTTCATGAGTTGAATTTAAATCAATGTCACAAAAGCATATGAATTACAATCATAATTATAACAATCATAATTATAACAATCATAAACAATTTTCAGTTTGTAAATCTGTGTTTTTGACATTAGTTAAAGTCACATTACATGATTTCAGATAATTAACTGATTTAGTAGTTTTAACTGATTTATAGAAGATAGTCTTCAAAAGTTTCTCAGCAAAAATAACTAAATTGATCATGTTAAGTTAAGTCATTGAGATCAAATTGAGTTCTTAACTCATTAAGATTTGATTCAAGTCAGAATTCTTGATTCAAGTATTTTAGTTGAATTAAAATGTTTAACTTAAGTATTTAAGTTGAGTCAAGATATTCAACTTAAGTACTTAAGTCAAGTCAAAATGTAAATATGAAAACTTAACTTAATGATCAGTTTAAAAATAACTTGTTTAATCATTCTGACTTTGATTATTAATTTCTTCTCTTTGATATTCTTCATAGCTTGATGCTTATTACTTAGATGTATTAAATAATCATGAATTTTACTTAAAGATTCTAATTAAATCATTTAATTACTTCAAACTGCATGAAGATGAAAGCAGAAAGATGATTTTGTTTCATAAGTTAATTATTAGTTATTTCTTGTAATAGTTTAGATAAAAGAAAAGACGTTAAAAGTATGAATAAAATTCATTGAATTTGTTAAGTTCTTAAGTGAAATGTGTATATTTTCTTTAAAAGTTAATCTCTTTATCAAAATTATCATAAAGCTCAATAAGTTTATTTAATAAATCTTTAATCATTTTATAAAGATTTAATTAATCTCATTAATGTTAAATTAATGTAACTTTAACTGTATCTTCATTAATTCATAAATGAATATAAACTAAAATTACTTTATCATTGTTAAAGTAATAATAATAATAAATTCATACACTTTTGTGACATTAATTAGATCAACTCATGAGAAACTTTATGCTATTTGTATCAAGTGAACAAAATTCTCTGAGATAGAAAATCACTCATAGTTTATATGATTACTTCATGCAGCTGAAACAGTAAGTTTTGAGACTATATATCAAATTTGTTCACGTTGATCACATGTTAAAGAATGAGTGTTCTAATTACTTTAAATTGCTTTAAGAGTTTCATTTTCATTATCATCTTTGCTATTGCTTTGAGACTCTTCATGATGATGATGATTATTCAATAGTTTAAAAAGTCAGCATCTTGTAACATTCTTGATTACAGATGTGATCAGTTCAAGCAATGCATGAATACATGCTTCGTTATCTAATGACTTCATTCATAGTCACATCACAAGCTATTTATGTCTGAAAATTTTTAAAGTGCAAATAAACATTCAAATTTATGCATTCAATTTTAATGTACATTATAAGAATGTTTTTTACTTTCTGAAAATTATTACGCATCTTTATCATCTTATTGCTCAGTTGTGATCTTTGTGCTGAGATTATGTTAACATTTGCAACGCATTCTCTGTACTTTTCTCATCATTGATTTCATTAATCTTTGTGATACTGCACTATTGCAATGTTATTGCTTGTTGAAATCATTATGAAGAAAAAGATGCATTATTTGTGTCTTGACTATATTTTCACATCTTCTTGAATAAAGACATTCAAAAATACTATTTTCTTGATGATGAGTAAGCAAGAAATGATGTGATTAATTCTTGTCAGATGAGTGCATATTAATTTGCATGCTTATCTGATTTTCTGCATTCAATCAATGATTCAACTGCATAGCATGATCTTGTCTTGTAACATGTTCAAATGAACATGTAACAAGCTTGTGTACATTTCTATTTTTAAAGTTTTAATGCTTACTTTTTTGAATGCTTTTGTCACGTGATGCGGAATTTAATTCTGAAGAGTCTCTAATCTGCATTTTTTGCTCAACAGTTTTTCTTCTTTGTCATGCTGATGTCAAATTAATGCTTCAAATGCTATTTCTGATCTTATTACTGCTGAGTATACTTATCTCATTTTTGTGAAGATTGTTTCTCATGTGAAGACTTTAAGACAACTAAGTATCAGCATTCTTGTGACGTGACTCACTTCTATTTATTGAAGATGTGCATCTCATCATAGTTTTATGTTCAGTTGAATCTTTAGAACTTGTACATCTGGTTTCAACTTAATGATTGAGCTTTTTATCTGTATGCTAGTCATCATGTTGAATCTCTTCAATTTTCTAGTAAAATGTGTAAGCTCATACTTTTCTGATGTGAACATTACGTCATGAATGCAAACTCATTTCGCGTATGCATTGTGTACTTTACTTCGCATTTTGCAGATTTTTTTAATGAATCTGTTATAAACTAGAATGTTAATGTCATTTACAAAGTTGAGCATTTCAACTTTGATTTTCAATGCTTTGCATTTTTCAATTAAATTTGCGTTGAAGAATAGAAAGAAAATAAAGAAAATGAAAAATTTCTGAAGTATGTTTGCATTTATCTTGCATATAGCACTCATTTGTTCATTGAATATTAGTCTATTAAAAATATGTTGCATACGTTGCATGCAACATACATAAAATACAACTTTTATGCTGATTTTTTTCTTAAATTCAAGAAGTCACTCAAAGAGTTTTTCTTGCAGTAGATTTACAGTTCAAGATGAACAAGATCTTTCGCTGCTCAAATTTTAACAGTTTACTTTTTAAGCATGAGTCGTAAATGTTTCATCAACAATACACATGTATATCACAGTCGATTTCTTCTTTAATCACATCAATATACATTACTGTTCTTTTAAGTTATACAGATGATGTTTTCAACTAAAGATTAATTTTATCATCAAGACATTTAAAAGTCAAAGCTCAGTGAAGAAATAAGATTCTTAAAATCAAAAATTGTTGTCATTATATATCATGCTTTGCAGACACTTACTTCATTTATAAAGTGTGCAATTTATTTATTTTATGTTATTTGTAAAGATTTTTCTTATGCAAATTGATCATGTTTTGCAAAGATGTTCATCTGCTACACTTTTAATCAAACAGCGTAGTTCAATCAATTCTTTACTAATTCGCTTGTATTTCTCTTCTTTTAATGAAGTTTTCTTGTCAGCATATTATTTATGTATAAAATGTTTATATTTAAATGTTTATTAAATGATATCAATGAGATTCTTGAGTTTGCTTGTGTTGAACTTAATGAAACTTGTAAGTTACTTATGTTGTAGTAACAAACATGCAATCTTAACAAGATTTATACATAATTAGCATGTAAATTTAAAGAATGTTTATGATTTAAGTTCTTTCTACTAATTATTCTCAACAGATCAAATACAAGAATGTTCTGTCTCAGTTCTTATCATTATGATGACAAGATATTGAATTGAATGATTTTCAGAAGCGATTTTTCTCATAGTTCTGCATTTTATTTGACTTTCTCATCTGCATGCAGATTGTTTATAGCATGCGCATTGAGATTATTGAAGTTTGTGCAATCACGAAAACTCTGCACGCGATCAATGCATAACGCTTCATGATCACGCAGTAAATTGATCGCGTCAAGTCGAGTACTTGAGTTCAAGTCAAGTACTTGACTCAAAAAATGTTAAATCAAATTGAATTTTTTTTGAAAAAGTATCAAGTTGAGTTGAGAAGTTGAACTCAAGCACTCAAGTTGAGTTGAAAAGCTTGACTCAATAACTTAACTCAAAAACTTGATTTGATTCAACAAAATATTAAATAGATGTAAATAACTTGATTGAACAATCTTCATGATTTTCTTCATGACTTTCTATCATGTTTTCTCGTCATGACTCTCTATCAAAGTCAAACAATCTTCATGTTTTTTCTTCATGTTTCTTTTCATGTTTTTCTTCATGTTTTTCATCATGACTTTCTTCATGTTTCTCTTCATTTTTCTCTTCATGTTTCTCATCATGACTTTCTATCAAACAATCTTCATGTTTCTCTTTATAACTTTCTATCAAACAATCTTCATGTTTCTTTTTATGACTCTCTATTAAAAGATAATGCAAAAAGATAATGTAAAAGTCAAAAATCGAAAAATTTTCTATATTTAACTTTCTTGACATCAAGCTTGAATTCTTGACGAGTTGAGTTGAATTGATTCAATTCTCAGTCAAGTCAAGTTGCGTTGAATTGAAAATATGAGTAACTCAACTTAAGTTAAGTTGAAAATGTGAGCAATTCAATTTGATCTCGATTCAAGTTCAAAATGTTAACTTGAAACTTGACTTAATGATCAGTCTATCACGCAGCGTCTCAATATCATTCAAACTTTTAATAATCTTTAGACTTTACTATAATTAAACAGTAGATTCGTAGTCAGCATCACGTACAGATGAGTTTTATTGCTGATCATTGTTAAAGTAATTGAAATTGATTTTTCAGCTTATCATGAATCTTTCTCTGTCAATCGTTTCAGATAAACTCACTTTTGTTGATAAATAAAAGTGAATTTAATAACTTTATAAAGCGCTTGATAAAGTGAAAGAAGAAGAAGAAAAAAGCAAATATGTTATTTCTAGTTACTTAAAGTTGATTATTTCATTCAGCAAGCTTGTTCTGAATCTTTATATAATTTTTATTCAGTTGAATCTTGACTTAATTCATTTCTTCATAACAAGTTTTTTAAATTTGATCACTGAGAATCTTATTGAATAAATTTAATGCTTCAATGTTTAAATGTTGTTGAGTTCAAAGATTATTAAGAACTTCTAGAAATTAATTTAAGTTTTCTTTAACTTAATGAATTAACTGTTTAACATTTTTTATATTTGATTTGATTTGATTTGATTTGATTTGATTTGATTTGAATTCATACATTCTTGTAATATCGATTTAGATTTAATTTATGAGAAAAACTATGTTATATATATTGAATAAATAAAACTCTTTGAGAGAGAAAATCACTCATCAACTACATGATGATTTCACATCATCAAAACAATAAAATTGACATTATATTATTAGTAATAAATTTATAACTTCTATTCAGCATGTGATGCTCAAGTAAACTCTTAATGAGAATGTTTATGCTGTTTAATTATGATGCATCATCTTTGCTCTGCTCTTTATTGATGATATTCTATATAAATAATGTTTCAATTCAATTCTTGAAATTATAATAACAATTACTTAAATTCAATAATATCAAAAAAGCATTATATTGAAAAACGAATTACTTAAACTATCTGGAGACAGAGCACATCATTAACATGATACTTACGCTTCATTCTGATTGTCAAGAGCAGATGAGAAGTGTCATTGATGTGATGTTGATGAATGAATGAGAAGTGATTATTGCTATCTTGCAGAAGAATTCAGTTAAAACAAAAGATATACAGAAGAAATTACACAAGCTGCAAGTACTTTATGAGTTCAACGAACGTAGAAATAACGAGCTGATGCTCTGAGAGAAGATGAAAAGTTTGACAAAAATGATAGAAAAGCTGACGTGTCAACACATCGCTGCATTAACTATCAATCAGCGCATGAAGAATCAGCTGAAAAGATTGAAAAAGATAATGAGCAAATTTAAAAAAAGTTCATGAAAAAGAGAAAACATGTTGACAACTGAGTGAAAAGAGCAAGCGTGAAGTCAACAACATCATTTGAAAGTCATCTTATGTTCAACATTAACATATCATCATCAGTGCAAAATCATTGTGAGAAATTTGAAGTAAAGATTTTCATCAAAGAGAAAGAAGAAATAAAGAGAATCATGACAACAACAACAAAAAACATAATAAGATAAGCGAAAGAAATTGACATTGATGAGATGCAATTGACATGTAAGAACATAAAGATGATGAAAAAATAATCAAGATTGTTGATATTTCAAGTCAAAATGAAAAGCAGCAAAAGAACATTGAAGAAAAATGATTTTTGAATTAAAAAGATATCATTGAATGCATATCTGCATGAGATCAGTTTTAAAGTAGTGATACATGAGATTAAAATTAAAGAAATGTTTAAGAACATAAAGAAGAAAGAGATGAAAGCGCTCATCAAGATCAATAAGAACATACATTCAGAAATGATGATCGAGAAGATTGAGTGACTCACAAAGAAGAGTGAGCAGAAGAGATACATTTTGCTGATGATATGCATAATCAGTGCTGAGATGATAAACAAGCTGATTAATGAAAGAGTATGTCATGAGATCAACATAAAGATCACACAGTTCTATGCCTTGAATTGCAGAGTGCATCAATGTTTAAAGTATCAAGAATATGATCACAAGATGTACAAATGCAAAAATAAGCAGAAATGTGTTTATTGCATGCTGAATCATCACTTGAAGCATTGTTTTTATAAACAGACTTGAAACATGTGAAAATGTGAAGCATGTCAAGACATATACAGAGTCTTTGACTCTCAATGTCATAAACAACAAGCTGAAAAAGAAAGAATAAAGAAAGTTATAAAACACAGATCTCTATATCATGTTGTACAAAGACAAAAAGAACTCAAAGCAGCAATATTAAAAACATTCATAAAAACATTTATCAGTTTAAAATCACTGATGAATAACGACTTGAAGAGAAAGCAAAGACGCTCAATGAATGAAAGTTATCTGCTTAGCGCAGTCATCACATCAGAAAACATTATACTGAATCACTTGATCAAGAAATCAAGATCAAATGAATTGAAATCAACATTAATTATGTTGTTGTTAATGTCATCTTCTGTTGAGAATCTTACAAGTGAAGCAAACACTTTGCAAACACTCAAGAGAACACTAAACAGTCTGAAATGTGAACTTTAATGTTTTAGCAAAAAAAGCTTTGAATATTACAGTACAACGTTCATAAGTTCAGAAACAAAATGATGATAGCATTATTACATGAGAAAAAGATAAAAAACTATGACATTCTGATTCTTTAAGAATTCTGATGATTTGATGATATTTTCAGAGCATACTGCTCAGCAACTGTTGACTTCATGCTGAAGAATAATGAAGATAGAATCTGTTTCTACATAAATAAGAGAATTGACAGTAACATCTGATACTCAACATGACACTTCAAAGATGTAAACTCAATTACGTTATAAATATTAACAGATGATACACAGACGACTCAGAAAGCTATACACATTCATGAAGCATACAATTTGTCACTCAGAGATCATAAGATCATTCATGAAAAAGAAAATCTTTTAAACATTGAAAAGACGTTGCACATGTTGAAAGAAAGCATTCTTGTAGAAGACTTCAATCTGCATCACTTTACATGAAGAGAATCATTTTATTCAAGACAACATTTATTGTTGAATGAGTTAATTGAAATGATCACAAACATTGATGCATCACTAACATTATTTCAAGACATAATTATGAAAGATTATCAAGAATCTCAAACGATAATAGATTTAATCTTTATGACAAAGAGCATCATAAACAGATTGATACAATGTGAAATTAATGAAGAAATGAAAAACTTCTCAGATCATTTATTGATACAGACAGTAATAAATCTTAAAGTCTGCAAAGAATCAGCATGAAGATTACGTTGCAACTGAAAAACAATGAATGAAGAGAAATTCATCAATACTCTGAAAGAACAAATGTCAGAATCACTGTTGAATCAAAAGATAAAGCGTTAATGCATAAATGAATACATGAAGTAACTGTTGAATGCATTGAGAAAGATTATCGAGATTTTCACTCTTTAAGCAAGATCACATGAAATGATCAAAGCAGAATGAATGAAGAAGTGTACAGAGATCATCAAAAGCATGCAACGAATGAAAAAAGACTGTTGAATCATCGATGACTGAGTAGAGTATATTCAAGCATGTGATAAAAAGAGCAAGATTATCAGAAAACAGAAGCGCAGTGAATATCAAAAAATCATGCAAAATGTTAAGTAATTTTTAAGAGAACTGTTTCAAATTGTGAAATGAGTAAGAAATGCAGTCACAGACACACTCACTCAAACGACAATTTTCTCACTGACAAAGTCAAAATGCTCTGACATCATCACAATAGTGCAGAATAAAGTGAAGATGATGTTTCAGACTCACTTTTCATCATCTTCAGAGATTTTTATGCTGAATACAATAGATTTCGAGTATTCATTCTTGATTGAAGATGATGCTTTGTTGATGCATCATGAGATTAAAAGAATCATTTATAAAGTGACATCTGACAAGATGTTAAAACACATGAAATACATAAATAGAATAATGCGCAGACTCATTGATGATGCATCAGAATAAATATGCTTTCTCTTTGAAAGATGTTTATAGAAGAGAATACAGTCAACTCAATTTAAAAGCGCAGTCACAATAATGATGTGAAAGTCAGACAAGAAAGATTACTTCAATGCAAAGATATATAGATCAATTGTATTATTCAACATACTGAGTAAAATACTGAAATTCATTGTATTTGAACATCTGTGAAATGTCATAGAAGCTTACGACTCAATATTGAACATTCAAATGAGAGTTCACAAGCACAAATCAATAGATACGACTTTGCAACTAATTATAGAAAAGATACATACTGTGTGAAGTGACACAAGAAGAAAAGTAGTCTTATTACTAAATCTGAATGAAAAGAATGCATTTGACAATGTGATGCACAGCAAACTCTTACATGACATGAAGAAAAGAAAAGTTTCTAAACTGTTTCTTGAATTTGTGAAGAACTTTTTGAAAGATTGATGCATCACGATCACAATTAATGATTACATGATGATGAAATGCAACGTGAACATTAACATATCACAAAACTTTTCACTATCATCAATATTATATTTGTTTTACAATGCAAACTTGTTAAAAGCATGTGATAACATTAAGCTGAGAATCAGCTTTACAAACTTCGTGAATGACATCAATATCTTGATATACAAAGAGTTTATAAAATGTAATTGCAGAGTTTTTAGCGAAATCTATGATAGATGTGAACAATGATCAAAAACGCATGACATTAAATTATTGATGACAAAGCAAGAGTTAATTCACTTTACGAGAATTTCTAAGTAATTCAATATGAATGTCGATGTAAAGTTAATGAAACATCAGATTGACTTGAAATCAAATATCAAAGTTTTGAGAGTTCAACTGAACTTCAAGCTGAGATGAGTGATTTACATGCATCATGTTGAAGCAAAACTAGTGATTAAACAAAAAATCATGCAAACAATCATTAAGTCTACTTAAGACTCGTTAATGACGATGAAAAAGCAAATATACTTCGCGATGATGTGTTCTCTGCTTAGTCACAAAGTCATCATATGATACATGTCACAAAGAGTGAAAAGTCATTGAAAAGATCTGAATGTTAAGCTGAAATCAGTACAAGAAAAAGCATTGCAACAAATCATCAATGTTTATCATGTAATATCAACAGAAACTCTACAGATAGAAATAAACACAGCGTCAATAAATATTTATTTACGAAAGTTGATACAAAAGTTGATAATGAACATGAACTCTTGAAAATCAGATGAAGTTATTGAGATGATGATGCATTGAATTTGCAACAACTTAATATTCAAAAGAGATTGAAAATCAAAGTTATACAAGACATTTTTGCAGCTGAAGCAAAAGTGAATGAAAGAAACATTTGAATAAACAAAGATGAAGTAAAGTTATCTTTACATGATGATTCTCTGATCAGAGTCATCGAGAGTAATTATAGTTACAAACAAGAAAATGTTAATAAATCAACATTGTCTCAACACATTTGCATTGAAGCAAAGAGTTTACTCAAATAACAGCAACAGCAGAGAAAATGTTACAATGATTGCAATGAGAATTAACTGAGAGTTAAATAAGAGATTGAAGAGATCAACTTTAATCATCACTCATCATGAAGAATTGAAAGAATTGATCATGAGAATAAAATATCTTGCAAACATAGTGACAGAGAATCGAAAGTATCATGAAAAGATATACAAAGTATACAATGATAGTCAGACTTCTTTGAAAACAATGAAAGCTATGATATCGACAAAAGATCAGACACGTCTGCAACGAGTTCAGATTGCACATGAGAATATTCAATCTTGAGAAGTGATGCTAAAACTACATTGAGTGATGAGATATGCAAAAATACTTGAAAATGAAGTGATGAACAAGATGACTGATGATGCACATGATTTGTCTTTATTGCTGATTGAATGTCAATGCACTGAAGTGATGATGAGATTGATGCTCATACAGAAACAGATCAGATAAACATGAAGAATAGTTTAAAAAGAGAAATTCAACACAGCTCATTTTTGATATCTGACATCAGAGATAACACATCAACATCTGCAATTGCACAAAAGTCATGTAAAGTCTCACAGCGCATTATTAACGCAGCTATGCATGAGAAAAATTGACTTCAATCAATTTCTACATGAGAAATGAGTATTTGATGTTGTCATGATGATGTGCAAATGCAACAAAGATTAAATGTTGATTAAGCACATTTTATTAACATGTTTCAGATGAAAAGTAGAATGAAAAGCAATGCAATGAGAAGAAAACATCACAAACTTGAGAAAGCTCTTAGAAATCATGAGCGCAGCGATGATGATCATTTGAATGATACTCTCAATGAGCATACTGAATTAATTTCAAGCTGTGACATCATTAAAGAATCAAATGAAAGAGAGAGAAAATAAAGAAGAAACAGACTCATAAAGTTCTTGCATTGAGAACAATTATAGTATAGAGCGCAGAAAGAAGCAATTTTTAATGTGAAAAGAACGCTGCGTTAGCGCAGCGCTCGCTACAATATATAGAATCTTGCATAGACTCATAATGAGTGTTGAATTGAGTAAGAATTAAAAAAAAAATTCAATTCTTAATTTGAAGATGAAAAATGTTTTCTTTGCATTCATGATGCTCATGATTATAATGTTGAAAACTATGTTCTCTTATTCAATGATTATTATTCATTGAGCAGAGAAATATGTGATGAAAGAAAAATGCATATAATGAGAAAATAAAGTATGATTGTATTAAATAATTCTATTCTGCTCTTGATTTGACTTATGTCATGTAAACATTGAATAGATTGTTAGTATAAATATGCAATCACAATCATTCAATGCATGATTTTGATCAATAGTAAAGAATGCATTCTGATTATTCTTATGAGTTCTTAATTTCTCACATAGATAGATGTATGATCTGATGTCAAGTAAAAAAGATAAGCTCAAGCTCTTTCAATATATCAGCGTGATCAACAAGTCACTACTTTTTCAAGCATTGTAATCATGATTCTCAAACTCATTATCTGAAATGATTATTTTATCTGATATCTTTTCATCAATTACTTGATGACATTGTTGATGTGATGAAGACATTTCAATATTAATGCAGTCAACGAGTTGCAAATTCTTTGATCACTTGTAATCACAACTCACGAACTCTTTATTTGAGTTGTTTATTTCACTAATAGTATCTTTTCATCTTTTACTGACATTGACATGTCATTAATCTTCTTCGTAGATTAATTGTGATTGTTAAAAGAAATGTTATCACATAGATAAAAACTCTGCATGATGACTTTTCTGATCATGCAATGTTTTAACATCATTTGAACTGCGTTGAATTGAGATTTCTTAACTCTTTTAACTTCTATTTGAATACAGAATAAAATTAAAAGATTTGTAATCAACATCACATACAGATGAATCTTGATGTTAATCATTCTTTATGTTTCAAAAAATAACAATAATCAGTGATGAAACTCATCTGTACGCGATGCTGACTATGAATCTACTGTTTAACTACAGTAGAGTCTAAAGATTATCAAAAGTTTGAATGACATCAAGACATTGCATGATGATGAAGCACTATGCATTGATCGCGTGCAGAGTTTTCGCGATCGCGCAAACTTTGATAATCTCAATGTGCATGCTATAAAAGCAATTTGCATGCAGATGAGAAAGTTAAATAGAATACAGAACTACGAGAAAAATCACTTATGAAAATCATTCAATTCAGTATCTTGTCATCATGATGACAAGAACTGAGACAAAACACTCTTGTGTTTGATCTGTTGAAGATGTTTAGCAGAAGAAACTTGAATCATGAATATTCTTTAAATTTACATGCTAACTACGTATAAATCTTGTTAAGACTGCATGTCTGTTACTACGACATAAGCAACTCACAAGACTCGTTAAGTTCAACATGAGCAAACTCAAAAGTCTCATTAATATCGTTTAACAAACGTTCAGACACAGACATTGTATACATGAGTGATACGTTGATGAAAAAGCTTCGTTAAAAGAAGAGAGACATAAGCGAGTTAGTAAAGAATGATTGAATTACGCTGTCTGATTAAAAGTGTAACATATGAACATTTTTGCAAAACATGATCAATTTGCACAAGAAATTCTTTTATAAATAATGCAAAACAGATGAGTTGCACGCTTTCAAGTGAAGTGAGTGTTTGCGAAGCATGATATACAATGATGACAATGATTGATCTTAAGAATCTCATTTCTTCACTGAGTTCTGACTCTTGAATGTTTTGATGATAAAGTCAATTTCTAGTTGAAAACATTATTTGTATAGCTTGAAAGAACAGTAACATATGTTGATGTGATTAAAGAAGAAATCAACTGTGATATGCATGTGTATTGCAGATGAAACATTTGCAACTCATGCTTAAGAAGTAAACTGTCAAAATCTGAGCAGTGAGAAATCTTATTCATCTTGAACTGTGAATCTGTCGCGAGAAATTCTCTCTGAGTAATCTCTCGAGTCTAAGGGAAAAATCAGCATAAAGATCGTGCTCTATGTATGTTGCATGCAACGTATACAACATATTTTCGATAAACATTTCGCTAACACATCACAAGATTAAGAGAGTCATTTACAAAATAATGCTCAACAAGACTTCAAGACACACAGAATATACAAATAGAATAATGCGCAGACTCGTTGATGACATGTCAAAACAAATACGCTTTCTTTTTAAAAGATGTTTGCAAAAGAGAATACAATCAACTCAGTTCAAGAGCGCGATCACAATAGTGATGTAAAAGTCAGACAAGAAGAACTACTTTAATGCAAAGACATATAAATCAATTGTGCTACTCAATACGCGAAGCAAGATACTGAAATTCATCATATTTGAACATTTGCAAAACGTTGTAAAAGTATGCAACTTGATATTGAATATTCAGATGAGAACTCACAAACACAAATCAATAAATACAACTTTGTAACTGATTACAAAAAAGATACACATTGTATGAAGTGATATAAAAAGAAGAGTAATTTCACTGCTGAGTTTGAATGAAAAAAGTGCATTCAACAATGTAGCACATAGGAGACTTTTGCATAACATGAAAAAAAAAGAGTTCTCAGACTGCTTCTTGAATTTGTGAAGAACTTTCTGAGAAATGAACGCATCATGATCATAATCAATGATTACACGACAATATAACGCAGCGTGAACATCAACATATCACAAGACTTTTCACTATCATTAATATTATATTTATTTTACAGCGTGAACTTGTTAAAAGCATGTGATGACATCAGATTGAGAACAAGCTTCACAAATTTTGTAAATGATGTCAATATTTTAATATAAAAAGAGTTCATGAAGTGTAATTGCAAAGTTTTTAACGAGATTTATGATACATGCAAACAGTGATCAAAAATGCACAACATCAAGTTTTCAAAGACAAAGCATAAGCTGATTTACTTTATGAAAATTTCTAAGTAATTTAATATAAACATTGATGTAAAGCTGATGAAACATCAGATTAACTTGAAATCAGATATCAGAGTTTTAAGAGTTCAATTGAACTTCAAGTTGAAATGAATGATTCACATACATCATGTCAAAGCAAAACTAGTGATTAAACAAAAGATCATGCAAACAATTATCAAATTTACTTGAGACTCATCAATGATGACAAGAAAGCAAATATACTTCATGATGATATGCTCTCTGCTTAGTCATGAAGTCATCATATGATACATGTCACAGAGAGTAAAGAATTATCAAAAAGATCTGAACATCAAGCTGAGATCAGTACAAGAAAGAGCATTACGACAAATCATCAACATTTATCATGCAACATTAACAGAGATTCTACAAATAGAAATAAACATAGTGTTAATAAATATTCATCTATGAAAGTTGATACAAAAGTCAATAATGAACATGAACTTTTGAAAATCAGATGAAATTATTGAGATGATGATGCATTAAATTTGCAACAACTTGATACTTAAAAGAGATTAAAAATTAAAGTTGCATAAAATATCTCTGCAGCTGAAGTGAAAGTGAATGAAAAAAATACTTGAATAAACAAAGATGAAGTGAAGTCATTTTTACATGATGATTCTCTGATCAAAGTCATTGAGAATAGTTATAGTTGCAAACAAGAAAATGTCAATAAATTAACATCATCTCAACACATTTGCATTGAAGCAAAAAGTTTACTCAAATGATAGTGATAATAGAGAAAATGTTACAATAATTACAATGAAAATTAACTGAAAGTTAAATAAAAGACTGAAAAGATTGACTTTAATCATCACTCATCATGAAGAATTGAAAGAATTGATCATGAAGATGAAACATCTTGCAGATGTAACGACAGAGAATCAAGAGTGTCATGAAAAAATATACAAAGTATACAGTGATAGTCAAACTTCTTTGAAAACAGTGAAAGTTATGATATCAACAAAAGATCAAACACGTTGTCAAGAAATAGAGTACAGATGCAATATAGAAAGTCGTATCGAAGCAACAGAGAAAGCAAACAATGAACATGTGCAATGATCATGCTAGTAGAAAGATACTGTAGAACGTGTATGTCACTCTCTCTATCTACAAGTCGCAATGACATCTATATGTACACTCGAAAAACGCTTTTCGACTCTTCTATCATTGACTCAGATCTCGATCTCTTTTCTCTTACTAACTATCTCATGAGAATGATGCAAGCAGTCTCACGACATTCGTTTCTCATCTAATTAGTGATTGTTTCTTGATCACTACAGAAAGAATCAAGAAGAAAACAGAAAGAAAACAGCAAGAGAACAATTTATTCGTCAACGCTCGAGAAAACAGAAAGAATACAATCTATCATTAACGTTCAAGCAATTGCTCTTGAATGCTTTCATTCATTGTCTTTCATCGACTTAATATCATTCTTGACGCAGTAGAAATAGAATTTAGACTCATAGACTGCAATCTCTGTCTCTTTCATTCTTTCGTGAGCTTTTCTCATCTGATTCAATGCAGATTTTTGATGAAATTCAACAAACTCTTTTACTTGCTTCAGATTCTGATCAAACAAAAGACTTCTCTCTTTCAACATCTTCATCAAATTTCAGCTTCAAAGATCTATCAGTGCATTCAAAGTTGAACATACTTCTCGAATTTTCACGATGACAGAATGACAAAATGATACTTTCTCTTGTTTATCGTTTTCTAGTTCAGAAGAAATCGCGTCGATGAGTCTTTGATCTCGTAGTGCGACGATTACTTCATTCTTAGTTTCACATTTCACAATTTTCATGTTGATTTCATCTTTGAAGATCGCTGTGTGATAGATGAGCACTGCAATGCGTTGTTCATCAGATTTATTTCTATTATTGTGTGATACATGTGATATTCAGAAATGAACACTGTCTGCGAAGCAAGACTGATTCACTTATTTCAGATCTGATCTTCGCGAATCATTCTCATTGAACATCTCGAGTACTACGCAGTGAGTATACTCATTCGTTACTAGATTTCGCTTGATCGCTTCTTTTCATCATTTTTTCATGCAAAGATGTAAATCAAGAATGAATTCATCATCTTTGTCAATTGACTCATCTGCAAACATTGCTGTGCTCTGAATTCAACTTTGTTCTCTATCACTCATCAAATCATTGACATTCAGATTCACATGTTTTATGAGTTTTGAATCATTCTTGAAAGTGATCTTCATGAAATATGAGAAAGTCAGAAGATCGATTTCGTGATTCAATCGAAGAGTCACAGTAATGAGATAGTACACTATATTCTGACGTACTAGTTGTTGCAACATGATGTACACAGTCGTTCTCAATCAGTCGTGATTTGTAAGATCTAAGTCATTTCTCTGATGTCATAAGTACATGTTTAGTTTCTCTCTTATCAAGACTCATGTATTGTCATTCAATATTCAATCAAACACATTTGATAACATTATTGCATCGTTTTTCTTTCACTTCTGATACTTGATCTTCTCTATGAACATGTTATGAATCAGAAATGTATCAATCTTGTAGTTCTGTGACATATGCAATCATAGTCGAAATAGTTGTAGTGAGTCAGTGAAGTGAAAGAAACGACTATCTTGACGAAATCAGTCTGCGAAAGTGACATCGATTTTCACGAAATCTAGTCGAAATCTATAGTCGTATATGATATTTATATGATCAATAAGTATTTCAAACGACAGCTCATTCGTCAATAGCTTGAGTCTATTTTTCAGTCTCTGAAGATGTGAATGACACATAAACATTTCTTCATTCTTAGTTTTGAAGCGATATTCTCTCAGCAACTTCATTGTCGCGATTGAAGATATTAAATCAAGATAATCGAGTCTCTGCTTTCATGTATGAGACACTCATATGCAAGAGCATGCTCTACTCTCTCTCATCTTTCAGATATTTTTGATGATTTGATAACGCGATTGTTGAACTTTCGATTGTACGCTTTTTATCGCTGTCACAATGATAGCTTTCTTGCAGACACTTGCAGTATCACTCATTTCTGTTTCTAAGCTGTACTGTAGAAGAATCTTTTCGTTATTCATGATTACATCTAGCGAGAGAGCAAGTCTTTGCTCGTCATATTCTGCTAGCTTCGAGAACGTCAAAGCGATCGAGATAAGAAAATGAGAAGACATAAGAAGATGTACGCGTGATGTTCTTGAAGAATTTAACGACGTGAACGAAGTGATCATGTCAGAAGAGATTGATGTGACAACTCTTGATAATTGATGAGATCTTATCATCAGACTTTGCATCGCTGACATTGATGAATTAAGATTTGAGATCATTACTACATCGCTTGCAATCAACATAAAGTGTGAATCTTCGTTCTTCGACACTATTGACGAGCGTCTTGATTGCAATGACAGTATCGATGATCTTGATCTTCTTTCAAAATCGAACTGCAAAACTGCTGATGAGCTAAAAACAGTCTCGACATGATCTGTTTTCAAGATCATGTCGCTGATACACTCACATAGCAAGTCAGACTCTACTCGTCTTCAGTTCATGTGATCTAGCTTCTCGTTCATTAACATAACTTCAATTTGATTCACGATCAATTTGTCAAAGTCTGTGAATTGTGAAAATAAAAAGATCAAAACTCAATCTCTGCTGACAATTGTCTGCATCGCTTTATGATATATTATCTGCTTCATCATTACTTTGATCAGATGCTCATTCTGAATTCTTGCAATGATTGCACGCATTTTATTCATCGCTTCTCTTTTTACTGAATACAATGAAGAATCTTTCTTTGAGATTCAAAGATTCAGTAGCTTCGAATTTCATCTGTTCATCATGATTCTTTTTGTCTCAGCTATATCTTTTCTCTCTTTTTCAATTCTCTCATGCTCAATATTCATCATCTTTCATTCTTCTTTCTTGCTAGTCATTCTTGAATAAAGTGAATTGTTATCAAGAAATTTCACGAAACTGTACATCAGATTCTTTACATTGACATGTAATTGCATAATCTGATCTTGAAATTGACGAATTGCTATCTGTCATTCTTGTTCTGTGCGCAGAGAATTCAAGTAATCGACTAGTTCTTTTTGATCATTTATGAAGTGTTTCAGATGATGCAGCGTTATCACAGAGCTTGCTTTAGTGAGTGTCATTGAAATGATGAAAGTAAAGATAGTTAAAGAATTTGAACGAGATTCTTCTGAGAAAATGTGTAAAAGCTTTCGTTGACGAAAGCTTTGATGTGAGCTTTTAATGTCTGAGAAAACAAGTGCTGAGTGAAGAATTACATGAGATGTTTAGTCGTTTTAGTGTGAGTTCAAATAACAGAGATAATGAAATACGTGAGATTTTTGGACGTTTTAGTGCGAGTTCAAATAACAGAAATAATAACTATGTTGAAAGATAAAGAATACGTGCTGAGTCTTCTAGAGCTCAACGCTAGTAGAAATTGCTTGCAGTTTTGCAAATAATTCTTCTGCGACTTGCGCTTGTCATAGCTGAGAAAGTGTTGATGACTTGATATTAGTAACAAATTTCTCAGCTGACTGATTGACTATTTTTCTACATTATCTGCTGCGCATCACATGAGTTAAATTGACTTGATGTAGCATCATGTTGTCTTGTCGTGTGTTGTTTAAGTCAATCTTGATATATTCTTGATCTTTGATCTTGATATATTCTCTGATATGCAATCATCAATCGATTTTAATTCTTGCTCTAAGCTTTAGTTTTAATCATTACGCAGTGAACTTTAGCGTGTACTCTGCAAATTGATTAAAGTTTCGCTTTGTTCATTCGAGACTAAAGCATTTTTGAAACTTTCAATCTTCAATACTGAAGTAATTCAGTATTGACATTGCAAACATCTGCATCTTCATTCTCATTCTTCTTTTCATATGTTCAAGCAACTTGAAGCGACTTTATGATATTCTTAACAACTCATGATCTTCTTGCATCAACTTCGCTTCTTGATGACTCGACAGAGAAAGAGCTAATACGAGTGACGTTGTACAAGACAGTGCTATTGAAGCTGCACTCTTGAGTGTGAACAATCTTATCTCAACTCAACAGAAGTCTCAGTGACAGATGCTCTTTTCAAGTTCACAGAGACTCTCAGTTAATAATGAATAAAATTCAGCGATGCATTCAAGTTTCTGATCGAAACATTGATTGCAATTTCTGACATGATTTTCTCAATGAGCGTTGTCATTGATAGATTCTGATCTTCATTCTTCTGTTCATTGCTGATCTCACTTTTCAATGTTCAACTCACACGCTTCTTCAATCTATTTTCTGCAATCGTTTCTTTCAAGATTGCTTCGTCAAGCTCTGCAATTTTATATCATTCTTTTTCAGTGTTCATCTTCACTACTTAAAAAGATCTCAGTCATCTTCATGTCAATTTCAGTGTATGCATGTTGTTCAATTTAATGTCATGCAGCAGTACAAGATCATTCTTCAGAATTGAACTAGTATGAACGCGTCTGTGATCATTTCATACATCTTTGTTGATCTCTCTCATTCTTCTCAAATGCAGTGCAATCTTCTTCAAATTCTCGTCTTTGTATTCGAGTTGTTGAGCACAAAGAGTCAATAGCTCATCAGTTATGCAAACATTGTCTCATGAAAGAATTTGTCAGATTGAAACATCAAGTTCTATAAAAAGAACGACATTGCAGTCATACAAGACATGATATGAAGTTATCTCAGTGAAAGTTCTTATGATGATTCTGTCTATTCATAGCACATTGACAAAGCTTCTGACTCATCTCATGCTTTCATCGACTGTCATCTTGATCAAGACATTCACAACAGCTGTATGATCTCTCTTCACAAGATCATTCATCTGTGAATGATAAGTTGACATCATCACTCGCTTTATCTTATATTTCTCGATCAGCGTTTCTACAATTTCTTTGTTCTTCGATTCTTCATTCATGACAAATCTTCTCGAACAGTCGTGTCTGCAAATCACATCTTTTCACAGAAATTTCGCTATCGCTTTCAAAGTTGCTGCTCTCAGAACTCTTTCTTCTACTCATTTCAAGAAGTCATCTCTTGTTAAGACAATATAGTGTTTCTCTTCGTTTGAAAACATGTGAATGACATTCATTTCAATCTTCTCTCAGACTTTTGAGATTCAGATAGAATGCAGAATCTTCTTCTTTCATCTTGATGCTTGCAACTGACATTCTTCACAGAATTTTACATACACGCATGTATTCTTTCATATCTTCTTTCATCAATATTTGTTGATCATCTTTTGATATGTTTTCTTTCTTTCATGATGATCACTTTCATCATGCAGTTTCTGCAGAATATTACTGCGTTCTTCTTAAAGATTCATCATTCTTTGCACAGAAGCAATCTTGTTGAATCTTTTAAACAAATGTTTATCTTGAATCATGAATTTCAGCGCTTCATGTTTGAACTTTCGAAATTCTTTTGTTGACATTTCAAATGAGCGCGATAAGAAGATTAGATAATGAGCTATTTTCTTGAAGTGTTCTGAATATGAATCTTTCAATATTGACATGTCTTCTTCAACAACTATACTGACTGAGCAAAGATGAATGAAATTTAACTGAGCATCAATGAAGTCATCTATGTCTTTCTCGTGAGTCTCATCTTCGTCGTCTGAAGATTCTCTGAGTTTGCGCGAGAGTTCATTGAGTGTGCTATGCTTGCAATTGAAGATATAATGAACATCAAAATTAAACAAGCGAATTCAAGCAAATCATTGTGTCATCAATGCTTCTGATAAGTCTGATGCAGATTGATTCAGTTGCATCATCAGAGTGTTGATGTCTATTTCAATAATGAACTTCATGTTATATAATCAATAACGAATCTTCTTCAGTGTCTTCATCAGATCTCTGCATTCTCGCTTCTCAACATCATATCTTGTCTCTTGCTCATTTCATAGCTCACTTTCATATTGTATGAGATGTCAGTTCTTAGAATTCAATGCTGTTTGCTGTAACATCGCTTCTCATTCTTGAAGATTTGCGTTCACGACGAGAACAATTTCTTCTGTCTGCTCAGAGTAGTTCAGACTTCTCATGATCGATGCAGTGATCAGTGTCAGCTTTAGCTTGTTCATGACTTTCTCTTGTTCTCTTTCTCACATGAATTTGATCTTCTTTTTGAAGAGCTGAAATATTGATGCTGCAATCAAGACGAAATTCTTTATTCACATTCAATAATACACGCATACTTCAATGAATGCTCAAGCAGATGTGACATCATGATAGAGACATCATTCTAGAATCTTGAAAATTTTGAAATCTTCTGATCTGCAATCATGAAAGTCACAAACAAATTTTACAATCTTTATGCTTGACATGCAGAATTGCAACTTTTCGTCAGATATGATGCAATTGATGAGTTCAAAGTTCAAAAGTACGAAGTCGAGATTCTTAATATGCTTCAGCATAAACTGACGTACTTCTGAAGCGATCTTTGCATTATCATAGATTGTCTTCGATTTCTTTACTTTCATATCGTCGAGAAAAAATCTGCATATCTCAATAAGATTCTTCAATATCTTGATTATGACTTTGACAAACTGAGCAACGAAGTTGATGACATCTTCTGATAACGTCGTCTGTCGCAATAATCTCAGAGATGTCATAAACATTGTAAGATCTCAATATATTTTTGTCAGCGTAATCTGATCGTACTCAGAAAACAAATCTATCAGAGAGATCATAATCATATCGACGAATTCTTCGAAGAATTCATTCACATCTGAGAGCAGATTGACGTCTCTGATGATAATTTTGTTCATATTCATCGCTGCATTGATCATGCAATACTGATTGAACTTTTTCTTAATCAAAAATCAGAGATTTCGATACAAGTCATGACAAGATTTCAGTATGTCATGCTTTATTTAATTCTTGAGCATGTTTATGATGATTTGATGAAGTGTCTTAGAGACTGAAAAATCGAGTGTCTGTCATGCATTATGCGATATCGTTTGAATTTGCTGCAAGAATGAGACTATGTCTTTTATTTTTTTCATTTCTGAGAAGTCTCAGATCATTGTCGCTTCTCTGTTAAACAACATCTTTAGTAGTAAATTCTTCTCTTGCAAAGTTAAAGCATCGTTGCATATCATTCTCTTCGCTCGCTTTGAAGTCAGTCTGAACTCTCGAGCAATTTTGAAGAATTTGAGAAACAGTCAATGATCATATTTTTCTGACTTCATCTCTGTCATATTCAATTTGATCTGAGTCAGTAAGATTTGTTTTCAGTTTGTCAAATCTTCTGATATTGAGTCATTCGACTCTGATGAATTCACAGATTGAATCTTCTGAGCTTTTCTCTTGTATGCTGTCGCTACTTTGACATGATCTATCTTCTCATGCTGACGAATTGAACTCAGGTCAAATCTTCATGTCATTTGCATCGCAAGTCTGTTCGAACGACATCATAACATTTGTGTGCATCGCATACTATCATTTGAGCAAAATCGTTGAACGAAGCTTCAATCTTTCTTTTTCTTTTCTTCTTCAATCTCGATGAACATTTCAGAGCTTTTCAAGCGCGCTAAATCAACAGTCTTCAAGCTTACACTTCTCATCGCAGATATGCTTTCAACAGAGCATTCGTCTACTCGTTTAAAGAGTTTTTCGCTTTTTCGAGAAATATTTTCAACACATCTCGATTGACAGAATTGTATGTTAAAATCGATTTAAAGAACATCATTCTTTCATCATCGTCAATGACTGTCATCTCACAAGTTTCTTTCAAAGTGTTGTTGATGCATAGACGAGTCTTTCGCTCATATGATCTGCTCAGTATCAGAGTGTACTCATTGCTTTTGATCACAAATATTGAAATCACTGATTTTGCTTCATCAATATCGATCTTCACGTTGTTGCAGCATTCAATGATGTTAGTCTTTGCTTCGCTGACTTCTATCATATTTAGATGAATGTCTCGTTGCATAAACAACTGAGCTCTTGCAACAAGAGTTTCAGACATAATGTTGATTTCAGCATCATTATCAAGCAGTGTCTTAATGTAAATCTCATCGCTCATCAGCACTCATGTTCTTGAACACGTCACTGCATACAGAATTGTATTCGACTTTTCAAGTGAAGAATCTTCAAATTTTACTGCTGTTACTCGCATGTCATCAGTTTTTTTCATTTTCTTTTTCTTATGTTGTTTTACTTAAGCGTAGAGAGCTCGAAGAAGAATAGATGAATGTGTAAGCATTTGTTCAATGCTCACGTCTTGCATCTTCTTATTCATTATAATATGCATCACGTTTTCTGTGTTTATGCATTCTTCTACTATGTTTTGCGTTCTTTTGTCTTGATTGTCTGACTTTATCTTGCTGTCATCTGAATTTTTTTCCGTCAATTTCTTCGTTGTTTTTATCGTTTTCTTAAGAGCAGCTGCATTCTGCATAATCACATTCTCACTTGTTCGCTTCTTTGAGAACATTTTTGAAATCGACAGATACTCTTCAGAGCGCAAATTCTTCATGCTCAACAGATGTTCTTCTTTTCTTACTTTTTCCCTTCAAGTTCAATTTGAACTCGTTCTCTGTTGTGTTGCTGTCTTCGTCGCATTTTCATCTGACTTATAGTTATATCGAGCTGTGACAATCATTACTTCTTTATCTCATTTCTGTTTCTCGTCTGTGTTCTCTGCTTTCTTCGTGATCATTGCTCTTACACTTGTCAGTCTGATGATGTCGACATGTTCTGCTTTCATTTGCTGACTCTGCTTCTTCAAAGCATTGTCAATCAGCTCTTTCTGAGAACAACTCAATGCAAAAGATGTCAATCTATCACTTCTTTCAACGAGTTTCATTCAGAGTCTGTTTGTTTCATTCACATGTATCTTTTTTTCTATCTTATAAATATTTAGTTGACGACATTTGATCTTCTGACATTCTATTTCTTCACAGAAGAAGCATTCTTTCATTCTAAACATTGAAGACGCTCGTTCACTTTTTGAAAGCGAAAATGATGACAACATCAACATTGCTGAACGAGCAGACTTGACAAGTTCACGTAAGATATAAACGTTGAGCATTGAGACAGATGCTGTCATGTTTTGCATGAAAGATTCAATCTTTTTCGTTGCTGTCTGCAAAGAAAGCATCATCGTCTCAAACTTATTTATCGTCTCATTCATTGTCGTATTACTGAACTGTGCTACTATCGAAGAATTGAAGAACTTGTCTGACATCGTTGATCGCTTAATCTGATATTCATCTACGAGCTTGCTGAGATCATCGAAATTCTTGATCATGATCAAGAATTTCAACAGTGCTTTGACAAAGTCGCAGTAGATCACTATCGCGTCACTAGCTTTCTTGAAGTTCATGAAACTGAGATCTTCAGAATTGAGTGCACACTTTCGTATGATCTTTTCGCTTAGTATAGATGAAAGACTCTTGACAAATCAGCAGCATCTGATATACTCATTCATTTGCTTGCGTTTTATCAACGAATGTGATATGCTTTTGTATTGTTGACTGTACAGCTTCAGATCATTCTTCATGATACAAGACTTATTCTTGAAGATTTTCAGAAAAATTCAAGAATTCAGCTGTTGATCAGTGTCATCTTTCTTGTACTTCTTCTTCATCGTCTTCTTCAGTTCTTGTCAGTTGAAGTCAATATATTTGATCATAGTCTTGATGCTATCATTAATGATCTTGTCGCAGTATCTTGACAGCTTGCGAAATCGATCGATCTGATTCAACTCATAATCATCACAGAAGTCTTCATATCTTTCTAGAAAATCAATCATGTTCTTCTCTTCAAAATACGAGACTTTCGAAGTTTCAAGTGATGACATGAGTGTCAGATATTTCAGAGACAACATTGTGATCATATCTATTTCTGAGCTGACTCGAGAGTTGATGAGCGTAACACTCGTGTCTACAACAAATGTTCTCAATGAGCTTGTCATTTTGTCGCTGTGAGTTGATATTGAAAGCTGTAAAAATGAAATACAGAATAGCAAAAATAATAAAGCAGTCAAAAAGATCTCGTTATTTTGTTTTTGCTTCTCAACTCGTCGAAGTTCTTCTTTCTTTCTTTTGCAGTTGTTACAACTAATCAAGATGCTTTTCTTTTTCCTTCTTTTATTTGATGAACAACGCTCAATCTTATGCTTCTGCTGAAACATGATTCACTGCTGAAACTGACGTCATTTCTCGTACTTCTGTCTACATTGCTTCGAATTCGTTCTTTGATTCTCGCTTTCGCTGTCTGTTTCTTGCAAGTCTTGAAATCAGATGAACTCTTCTTCTGATTAGAGCGTCTCTTCTGAGTGTTAATCATTCGCGAAAGTCAGTTTCCCTCTTCTTCGCTGTTGCATCTTCGCTCAAAGAGAAACAGTTTTTGTCAGCTGAAGATACGCGTCTTTTCTAGCTTCAACTGTGAAAACTCTGTGACTTGAATAGCTTTCGTCAATATCTCTAAGCGAAATGAAGTCGCTATACCAATTTCCCGTATTTCAGAGTCAAATCGATTCTCACTTCAAATCTTTCGTAAATTCTCTGATCACTGTAGAGATGTCGTGTCGCTCTCTGCTGTTCAGTCAACTGTTCTACTCAAGATATCATAAAAATGATATTCTTGCGTTGAGCTTCAAATGTCGAGAAATAGAGTACAGATGCAATATAGAAAGTTGTATCAAAGCAACAGAGAAAGCAAACAATGAACACGTGCAATAATCGTGCTAGTAGAAAGATACTGTAGAACGTGTATGTCACTTTCTTTATCTACAAGTCACAATGACATCTATATATACACTCGAGAAACGTCTCTCAACTCTTCTATCATTGACTCAGACCTCGATCTCTTTTCTCTTACTAACTATCTCGTGAGAATGATGCGAGCAGTCTCACGACAACGTCTGCAACGAGTTCAGATTGCACATAAAAGCATTCAATCTTAAAAAGTCATGCTGAAGTTACATTGAGTGATGAGACATGCAGAAGTACTTGAAAATGAAGCGATAAACAAGATGATTGATGATGCACACAATTTGTCTTTATTGTTGACTGAGTGTTAATGCATTAAAGTGATAACAAGATTGACACTCATACAGAAATAAATCAGATAAACATGAAGAATAGTCTGAAAAAAGAAATTTAATGCAGCTCATTTTTGATATTTGACATCAGAAATAACACATTGACATCTGTGACTGAACAAGAATCATGCAAAGTCTCACAGCACATTATTGATGCAGCTATACACAAGAAAATTTGACTTCAATCAATTTTTACATGAGAAATGAGTATTCAATATTATTATGATGTGCAAGTGTGACAGAAATTGAATGTCAATCAAGCACATTCTATTAACATGTTTCAAATGAAAAGTAGAATGAAGAGTAATGCAATGAGAAGAAAACATCACGAACTTGAGAAAGCTTTTAGAAATCATGAGCGCAGCAATGATGATCATTCAAATGATACTCTCAATGAGCATATTGAATCAATTTCAAGCTGTGATGTCATTAAAAAATCAGATAAAAGAGAGAAAAAATAAAAAAGAAATAAATTCATAAAGTTCTTGCATTGAGAACAATTATAGTATAAAGCGCAGAAAGAAGCGATTTTTGATGTGAAAAGAATGTTGTGCTAGCACAACGCTCGCTACAATATATAAAATCTTGCATAGATTTATAATGAGTGTTGAATTAAGTAAGAATTAAAAAAAAGAATAACAATGTCAGTAAATTTATTAAGTATCATGAAATTAAACAATGATTGATGTTTCTTTTATATGATGTTAGTTCAAAGATAAATTGATATGAATGAAGAAAGCTCAGAATAAATAACTGAATTGAAAGTAACAGAAGAATAAAGACTTTAATCATTTTTTTTTGATTCTTACTCAAATAAACACTCATTATGAATCTACGCAAGATTCTATATAATGTAGCGAGCGTTACGCTAGCGTAGCGCTCTTTTTGTATCTACTATCACTTTTTTCTGCGCTTTATACTGTAACTGTTTTCAATGCAAGAACTTTATGAGCTTATTTCTTTTTTACTTTCTCTCTTTTTCATCTGATTCTTCAATGATGTCACAGTCTGAAATTGATTCAGTATGCTTGTCAAAAGTATCATTCAAATAATTGCTGTCATCACACTCATGATTTCTAGAAGCTTTCTCAAGTTCATAATGTTTTCTTTACATTGCATCATCTTTCATTCTATCTTTCATTTAGAACATGTTAATAAAACATGCTTGATCAATATTTAATCTTTGTTGCATTTGCATGTTATCATAGCAACATTGAATATTCATCTTTCATGTAAAAATTGATTGAAGTTAATTTTTCTTGTGCATAATTGCGTCAGCAATGCGTTGTGAGACTTTGCATGATCTCTGTATAGATGCAAATGCTGATGAGTCATTTCTGATGTCAAATATTGAAAATGAGCTGCGTTGAATTTCTTTCTTCAAACTATTTTTCATGTTTATCTGATTTATTTCTGTATGAATGTTAATTGTGTTATCATCTCAGTGCGCTGATGCTTGATCAGCGATAAAGACAACTTATGTACATCGTCAATCATTTTGTTTGCTGCTTCATTTTCAAGCACTTCTGCATATTTTGTCACTCAATGTAACTTCAGCGTGACTTCTTGAGATTGAATGTTCTCATATGCAGTCTGAACTTGTCACAGACATGCTTGATCTTTTGTTGATGTCATGATTTTCACTGCTTTCAAAAAGATCTGATTGTCACTGTATATCTTGTATATTTTTTCATGATACTCTTGATTCGCTGTTGCTACATCTGCAAGATGTTTCATCTTCACGACTAATTCTTTCAGCTCATCATGATGAGTGATGATTAAAGTCGATCTCTTCAGTCTCTTATTTAGCTCTCAGTTCATTCTCATCATGATCATTGTAATATCATCTTTGCTGTCGTTATCATTCAAGTAAACTTTTTACTTCAATGTAAATGTGTCAAAATTGTGTTATCTTATTGATATTTTCTTGTTTGCAACTATAATTATCTTCAATGACTTTGATCAGAAAATCACTGTGTAAAAATGACTTTGATTCATCTTCATCTGTTTGAATGTTTCTTTCATTCACTTTCGCTTCAGCTGTAAAAATGTCTTGCATAACTTTGATTTTCAATCTCTTTTGAGTGTCAAGTTGTTGTGAATTCAACGCATTGTCATCTCAATAACTTCATCTGATTTTCAAGAGTTCATGTTTGTTATTGATCTTTGTATCAGCTTTCATAAGTGAATATCTATCGATGTCATGTTTGTTTTCATTTGTAGAGTCTTTGTTAATGTTGCACAATAAACATTAATGATCTGTCACAATGCTCTTTCTTGCACTGATTTCGGCTTGATGTTCAGACTCTTTCAATGATCTTTCACTCTTTGAAATGTATATCATATGATGACTTCGTGAATAAGCAAAGAATGCATCATCACGAAGTATATTTGCTTACTCATCATCATTGATGAGTCTCAAGTAAACTTGATGATTGTCTGCATGATCTATTGTTTAATCACTAGTTTTGCTTTGATATGATGCATGTGAATCACTCATTTCAGCTTGAAGTTCAGTTGAACTTTCAAGATTCTGATATCTGATTTCAAGTTGATTTGATGTTTCATCAGCTTTACATCAACTTTCATATTGAATTATTTAGAAATTCTCATAAAGTGAATCAACTTATGCTTTGTCATCAAAAATTTGATGTCATACATTTTTAATCACCGTTTACATCTATTATAAATCTTGCTAAGAACTCTGCAGTTACGTTTTATAAACTTTTCATATATCAAAATATTAATGTCATTTATGAAGTCTGTAAAGTTAGTTCTCAGCTTGATGTTATCACATGCTTTTAACAAGTTCACATTGTAAAACAAATATAATATCGATGATAGCAAAGAATCTTGTAATATATCAACGTTCATGCTGCATTTCATCATCATGTAATCATCAATTGTGATCGTGATGCGTTGATTTTTCAGAAAGTTCTTCACAAACTTAAGAAGCAGTCTAAAAACTTTTCTCTTCTTCATGTCATGTAAAAGTCTGCTGTGCATCACATTGTCAAATGCACTCTTCTTATTTAGACTCAGCAATAAGATTACTCTTTTTCTCATGTCACTTCACACAGTATGTATCTTTTTTATAATTAGTTGCAAAGTTGTATTTATTAATTTGTGCTTAAAAATTCTTATTTGAGTATTTGATATTGAGTTGCAAGCTTCTACAACATTTCACAAACATTTGAATACAATGAACTTCAATATTTTGCTCAATGTATTAAGTAGCACAATTGATTTATATGTCTTTGCATTAAAGTAATCTTTCTTGTCTGACTTTTGCATCACTATTGTGATTATGCTCTTGAATTGAGTTAATTGTATTCTTTTCTGTAAACATCTTTCAAAGAGAAAGTGTATTTATTCTGATGTGTTATCAACAAGTCTGCGTCTTATTCTATTTGTATATTTCATGTATTTCAATGTTTTATCAGATGTCACTTTGTAAATGACTCTTTTAATTTCATGATGTATCAACAAGATGTCATCTTCAATCAAGAATGAGTACTTGAAGTTTATTGTATTCAGCATGAAAATCTTTGAAGATAATAAAAAGTAAGTCTGAAACATCATCTTTATTTTATTTTGCGTTGTTATGATGATGTCAAAGCACTCTGACTTCGTCAGTGAGAAAATTGTCGCTTAAGTGAGTGTGTCTGCAATTGCATTTCTTGCTCATTTCGTGATTTGAAACAGTTCTCTTGAGAATTGCTCAACATTCTGCATGATTTCTCAATATTCACTGCGCTTCTGTTTTCTGATAATCTTGCTCTTCTTATTGCATGCTTAAATGTACTTTATTCAGTCATTGATGATTTGACAATCTCTTTTCATTCATTGCATGCTTTTGATGATCTTTGTACACTTCTTCGTTCATTCTGCTTTGATCATTTCGTATGATTTCACTCAAAGAGTGAAAATCTTGATGATCTTTCTCAGTGTGTTCAGCAATTGCTTCGTGTATTCATTTATGCACTAACATCTCATCTTTTGATTCAACAGTGATTCTAACATTTGTTCTTTCAAAGTATTAATGAATTTCTTTTCATTCATTGTCTTTCAGTTGCAACGCAATCTTCGCGCTGACTTTTTGCAGACTTTAAGATTTATTACTGTCTGTATCAACAGATGATCTGAGAAGTTTTTCATTTCTTCATTGATTTCACATCATATCAATCTGTTTGTGATGTTTTCTGTCGTGAAGACTAAATTTATTGTCATTTGAGATTCTTGATAATTTCTCGTAATTGTATCTTGAGATAATGCTAGTGATGCATCAATGTTTGTAATCATTTCAATTAACTCATTCAACAATAAATGTTGTCTTAAATAAAATGATTCTTTTCATGTGAAGTGATGCAGATTGAAGTCTTTTACAAGAATGTTTTCTTTCGACATGTGCAATGTCTTTTTGATGTCTGAAAGATTTTCTTTTTCATGAATGATTTCATGATCTTTGAATGATGAATTGTAAACTGATAACAAGATTCATCTATACATGATGTTGACTACGAATCTTTTGATTCTATTCTGTGTTTGAATAAAAGTCAGAAGAGTCAAGAAATCTTAATTCGACGCAGTTTGAATGATGTTAGAACGTTGCGTGATCAAAAAAGTCATCATGCAGAGTTTTCACTCATGCAACAACATTTCTTCTAACAGTCACAATCGATCTACGAGAAAGATTAATGACATGTCAATGTCAATAAAAGATGAAAAGATACTACTAGTGATTAAACAACTCAGATGCAGAGTCTGAGAGTTGTGATTGCAAGTGATCAAAAAGATGATGACTCGTCAATCGCGTTGATATATTGAAACGTCTTTATCACATTGACAATGTCGTTGAGTAATTGATGAAAAGATATCAAATAGAATAGTTGTTTTAAATGATGAGTCTGAGAGTCGTGACTACATGTGCTCGAAGAAGTAGTGACTCATCAATCACGCTGATATACTGAAAAAGCTTAAGCTCATCTTCTTTACTTGACATCAAGTCATACATCTATCTACGTGAAAAATCAAGAGCGTAAGAGAGCAATCAGAATGCATTCTCTTCTATTGATCAAAGTCAAACATTGAATGATTGTGATTGCACATCTATACTAACAATCTATTCAACGTCTACATGACACAAGTCAAATCAAAAGAAGAAAAGAGTTATTCAATACAATCACACTTTATCTTCTCATCATGTGCATCTCTCTTTTATCACATATTTCTCTGCTCAATGAATGATAATCATTGAGCAAGAGAACGCAGTTTTCAACACTACAATCACGAGCATCATGAGTGCAATGAAATCAACTTCACGATCGAAGATCGAAGATCAAAGCATCGTTGTATAGAATATCATCAATGAAGAGTACAGCAAAGATGATGTGTCATAATTAAACAGCACAGACACTTTCATCAAGAGTTTACTCAAGCATCACACGCTGAATAGAAGCTATAAATTCATTACTGATAACATAGTGTTAATTTTAATGTTTCAATGACGTGAAGTCATCGTGTAGTCGATGAGCAGTTTTCTCTCTCAGAGAGTTTTGTTCATTCGATATACATAGCATAGTTTTTCTCATGAGTCGAACTTAAATCAATGTCACAAGAATGTATGAATTCAAATCAATTCAAATCAAATCAAATGATGAATTGTATGCTTCATGAATGTGTATAACTTTCTGAGTCGTTTATGCATCATTTGTTAATGTTTGTAATGTGATTGTGTTTACATCTTTGAAGTGTCATGTTGAATATCAAATGTTGCTGTCAATTCTCTTGTTTATGTAGAAACAGATTTTATCTTCATTATTCTTCAGCGTGAAATCAACAGTTGCTGAACAGTATGCTCTGAAAATGTCATCAAATCATCAAAGTTCTTGAAAAATCAAAATGTCATAGTTCTTTATCTTTTTCTCATGTAGTAACACTATCATCATCTTGTTTCTGAACTTGTGAACGTTGTACTGTAGTATTCAAAGCTTCTTTTGCTGAAACATTAAAGTTTACATTTCAGACTGTTTAATGTTTTCTTAAGTATCTGCAAAGCGCTTGCTTCACTTGTAAGATTCTCAACAGAAAATGACATTGATAACAACATGATTGACGTTAATTTCAATTCATTTGATCTTGACTTCTTGATTAAGTGATTCAATATAGTGTTTTCTGATGTGATGACTGCGCTGAGCAAATGACTTTTATTCATTGAGCGTCTTTGCTTTCTCTTCAAGTCATTGTTCATCAGCAATTTCAGATTGATAAATGTCTTTATGAATGTTTTTGACATCGCTGCTTTGAGTTCTTTCTGTCTTTGTACAACATGATATAGAAGTCTGTGTTTTGTGACTCTCTTTATTCTTTCTTTTTCAGCTTGTTGTTTATGACATTAAGAATCAAAGACTTTGTATGTGTCTTAACATGCTTCACATTTTCACATGTCTCAAGTCTGTTTGTAAAAACAGTGCTTCGAGCAATGATTCAGTATGCAGTAAATGCATCTTTGCTTGTTTTTGCATTCATACATCTTGTGATCATATTCTTGACACTTTAAACATTGATGCACTCTGCAGCTCAAGTTGTAGAACTGTATGATCTTTATGTCGATTTCATGACATACTTTCTCATTGATCAGCTTGTTTATCATCTCAGCGCTGATTACATGTATTATCAGTAAGATGTATTTCTTCTGCTCACTCTTCTTTGTGAGTCACTCAATCTTCTTGATCATCATTTCTGAATGTATGTCTTTGTTGATCTTGATGAGCACTCTCGTCTCTTTCTTCTTTATGTTCTTAAACATTTCTTTGACTTTAATCTCATGTATCACTACTTCAAAACTGATTTCATGCAAACATGTATTCAACAATATCTCTTTGATTCAAAAATCATTTTTCTTCAATGTTCTTTTGCTGCTCTTTATCTTGATTCAAAATATCAGCAGTCTCAATTATCTTTTCATTGTTTCTATGTTTTTACGCATCGATAACATCTCGTTGACATCAATCTTTCTTGCTTATCTCACTATGTTCTTTGTTGTTGTTGTTATGATTCTCTTTATTTCTTCTTTCTTTTTGATGAAGATTTTTACTTCAAATTTCTCACAATGATTTTGCACTGATGATGATATGTTGACGTTGAACACAAGATAACTCTCAAATAATGTCATCAACTTCATGCTCACTTTCTTCGCTCAACTGTCAACATGTTTTCTCTTCTTCACAAACTCTTTTTCAAGTCTGCTCATTATCTTTTTCAGTCTTTTCAGCTGATTCTTCATGTGTTGATTGACAGTTAACGCAGCGACACATTGATGCATCAGCTTTTCTATCATCTTTGTCAAACTTTTCATCTTTCTTCAAAACATCAGCTCGTTGTTTCTACGTTCGTTGAGCTCATAGAGTACTTGCAGCTTGTGTAATTTCTTTTGTATATCTTTCATCTTGACTGAATTCTTCTGCAAGATAGTGATAATCATCTCTCGTTCACTTGTTGATGTCATGTTGATGATGCTTCTCATCTGCTCTTGATGATCAGAATGAAGCGCAAGCATCATGTTGATGATGTGCTCTGTCTTTAGATAGTTTAAGTAATTCATTTTCATTCTCAAAGTTTTCGATTTTTATATATATAATTATATATTTGATACTTAATTCTTTTTTTTAATTATTTTGAAAGTATTTAACTTAGTTAATTCAGAGTTACAAATTATTGACTTTAATTATTCTTGAAGTAATTTTTCATAAATGATTAAATCATGATAAATGTTTAGTTGATTAAACGAAGAATGATGCTTAACAGTATGAAGTGAGATCATAGTTTTCAAGGTTTAATCTTCAAAAAAGAAAAATGTTAATTAAAAAAGTTATTTTTGTTTTAATTTTTAAGTAATTAATAAAGATTCATTATTGTTAATTTTATTGAAAAAACATTCACAACACATGCAAAACGAATTTTTGAAAAGAGCATTACAAATGAGAGAGTAAGAATCAAGTAAATGAATAAATGATGATGAATTGCATGAACAGCAATAATGTTGATTTGAAGATGATTGCAAGCAACGTTGACTCATTGCAGAGAGACAGCGACGTGAGATTTAAACGCTCATGCAATGATAAGATGAACACTATCAGTATCATTGATCTGCTAACACAGACATCAATGTTAAAGAAAGAGAAGAGCAAAGATCATTCATGAAAGAAAGTGATTTTAAAGCTGATTCAACATCTTCAAAACATTTCAGAAAGAAAGATTAAAAAGAAAAAAGTCAAGATGCATTTATTGCAAAGAATGTATAAAAGTTGAAGATATTCATTCAACTTCTCAATAAACAGCTACAAGCATAAAAAAATATGCATTTCACATTTAAAACATCATTGTAAGTCAATGTAGTAAAAGAAGAAACAATAATGAGAAAGTAATGATTCAAAGATGATTTATCATTTTTTTTTATTTCTTACTCGATTCAACACTCATTATGAGTCTATGCAAGATTTTATATACTGTAGCGAGCGCTGCGTTAACACAGCGCTCTTTTCGCATCAAAAATCGCTTCTTTCTGCGCTCTATACTATAACTGTTTTCAATGCAAGAACTTTAGAAATTTATATCTTTTCTATTCTTTCTCTCTTTCATCTGATTCTTCAATGACGTCATAGCTTGAAATTGATTCAATATGCTCATTGAAAGTATCATTTGAATAATCATCGTCGTTGCGCTCACGATTTCTAAGAGCTTTCTCAAGTTCGTGATGTTCTCTTCTCATTGCATTGCTTTTCATTCTACTTTTCATCTGAAACATGTTAATAAAATATGCTTAATCGACATTTGATCTGTTAGAGATCTGTCTAGAGCGAGTCAGATAGAGGTGTCATTTAACTAGAAGATAAATGCTAAGAAAGAAAGGTAGCTACGAGAAAGAAGCTGGCTACATATGTGTGTTTCTCAGCCGACGCTAGGCCCAATAGGGACTAGTCAAGGTGACGAAGCGAGAATAGGCCTGATAAGGCTAGAAGGCTGAGCCTGACAAGACTAGAATCGTGACATTACTTCCTCTCTTCGACGATTCATGTTCGCATGAAGGTATTTTCTGCTCGACTCGATTGATTGCTCAATCATGATTTCACAGACTCAGATCTGTTAAATCGTGATTGATTGAATTGTCGATTAGCGCGATTTGTTCGAGTATCGAATATGAAAATCGTCAACGACCTTCTGAGCGTTCATAAATTCGTCGTCATCAGCGTTGTATCAATTGAGATCATTGTCATAGTCATTTCATTTGACTCTATACTGAAGTCGTCTTCGATATCGACGAGAATTCAATATATCATCGATTTCTCACTCGTCTTCGTCGTTTATCACTATTGAATCTGAGAGTTCGTTCTTTTGACCAGGCAAGAGATCGTTGACGGCAGAGCGAAGCAGGTCAGAATAAAATACATCATGAACACGCATAGACTCTGATAATTTCAGTTTATATGAAGAGTCGATGAAACCTAGATTGGTGAAAGAACCGAGCATTTTGTCATCTAGCTTCTTGAAAGATCTCGCTGTAACGATGTTTCTTTCATTCAGAAACATCTTTGATTCGATCTCATAATCAACTTCTTTTCTATGCTTATTGACTTGTTTCATCATTTG
>JAABUO010000857.1_pt1 | contig 46593 bp, 71 predicted proteins | sample 5559291 | NCBI WGS metagenome assembly JAABUO01 (sample SAMN10711878, study PRJNA513372) | rock metagenome | isolation source: Antarctica rocks | place: Antarctica: Victoria Land, Finger Mt sud
GCCATTGATCCTACCTGAGTATGCAAGAGCAACACATCTGACAGCCTGCCTCAATTTGGTACACGCCTACTGCTGTGGCACACAATGTTGCACAGCCAGCACTGAAGAACTCTAAAACATCTCCCCCAATGTAGAAAACGCGGTTTTACTGTCCCCAGGCGTTTCTGAGTTTAGATCGTCCATGGTAGGATGGAGGTTTTTGTGAAATTTTAGACGTTTCAGGATTGAGAAGAGCCTTGTTTTCATTATCATGTGATATGCGGAGCAGTCAAGTTGACACGGCAATATGTCTGTGATGTTTTGAGGCAAATCAGATACTAGTTTTCGAGTTGTGACTTACTTTTATGTGGTCCTCAGACAAGATAATTGGGCAAAGTTGGACAGTCAGTCAAAGTGTTGTTGCTGGACTCACAGACTTGCTTTGAGGTCATCACAACTGCTGACAGCTGGTGCTGTCAAACGCTGCCTTGTGTGCAGGTTGGGCTTGAAGTTCCCACACTACTCCTTTGCTGTTGCGTACATCAGAACCCAAACCATTGACTGCCTCATTCTGCGCAATCAATCTGTACTCTGTGTGGTGCCTCTGCAAGTCGTCTCCTTCACACAGCATGCATATCTCTTCTACTGCAGTCTGGGCTGCTAAATGTCTTGGGTACAAATTCAGGAACTGGCAAGAAGATGTGATACCCTAATCCGGCTTGTAGAGAAGGAGAACGAAGAAGTAGAGGCAGCAGAGCGGGAGGAGAGGAAGAAGAGCACTAAGAAAACCAGCGGCAGCAGAGTCACCGACTCTTCTGGTGGCGCTGGCGGCGGTTTCACAAAGGTGGCCCAGCCTCCCCCTTGTCTTGATTTGCTCTTTGTTGTGGGTTATCTGGTTTTGCTTCTGAGGTTCATGTTCTGTAGGCCAGACTTGTTCTTTTTGCATGCTCTGGCTGTCTTTTTCTGCTGCCGAGGTTCCAGTCATGCTGTATGTTGTGTGGCCGTTGTGACAATTGCCGCAACTCTTGCGTTCCAAGGCTGTGTTGCTAATGCTTTCGGAAAGAGTGCATGTTGCATGTTGAGCTTCTTGTCTTGACCTTGCCCATACTGCTCTGCTACACTTTGTAGACGGCGTTGCTGCTGTCTGTGCAAGCTAAACCAACCATCTGCGTTCTGCAGAAGCGAAAGACCTCATCTTCAGGAGGCCCACCTACCAAGAAAAGATCGTGATCCCAGTTACATCAAGGCTAAGTCTCGTTTGCTGTTGATACTCACTGAATGAATCGTGGTTTTGCTCGTTGTAAGACCTTTGAGCACCTATTGATTTTGCTTTGTAGATTGAATGTCCAAACCTTGTGATATGCTGTGTGCAGTACACTAACCTAGCTGCAGGCCAGAGTACTCTCTACTGTAAGTATTGCATGTCAGCTGTGTATACCAAACAGGGTTGCTGATCCAAGTATGCAAGTATGGCTTGGTGCCTTGTTGTCATGTGACAGGTCCTCCTAGACATGATCATAGTAAGTCCAGCATGAAGAAATCACACTCGTTTGCAACTGCCTAACGTCATCAGCAAGAATACATCCTTCAAGAGCTGTCTACCTGACACAGTCACGAAGTAATCACCTCACCTATCTTGCTATTCTATAAAAGCTAGTATACATACAACTTCGCAATGTACAAGCTGAGACTTTGAGCGCTACATGCAATGCCTTTAAGCAGGCATCACTGCCTGCCCTTACTGCTACATGTCCACAGCAGGCATGCTGGCCATGTAATTCCTACAGCTGTTGGTGAAATTCAAAATCAACCTTATGCCCCAGCTGGCTGTACGCGAACACCAGAGTTGAAGAAGGACTGGCTGACTGTTGCAAAAGCTGGGTGATGCTGCTTGTGCTGTGCCAGCAGAGCATGAAATGAAGCACCTGCAGATAACACATTGGGTTAGCAAAAACGACAGCCACATACGCAATGCTATGTAAGGCTTGACAGTGCTTGTCTGATATATCACCTGCAGGACGCTGCAAACACACAGCGCTCGCCACAGGCACAAAGCTCCCATGAGATCACCAAAGTAGCCACCTTCCTCACCACCGTCAGATCCCCAGTTTCCCCCACCCCCACCTCCTGTGGACCCGCTGTCACCATCGTTGCCTCCTGGAATCCCGAAGTCCTCATCTTGGTCCCCAGGATCGCCACTACCAAATGGACGCCGTCGCCTGCAGATAAAGGCGTGCTTGGTCAACAGCATCATGGATGATAGCCTGGGCAGGCTGACCACATCTGACTGACCCTAGGCAAACAATGAGTTAACAGCTGGTTGCACTTTTATCAGAAAAGCAAGCCCAATACTGCCAGCTCTGTCCCTTTGAGTAATCTGCTGTGAGAATGACAATGTTGCTGTGCACACAATGACTGCCAAGATGTGAAAGACGCTGCTGTCACAGCACATCAGCGGTACAGCAAGTCAGCCATCCAGACGTCAGCGAGTACCTGCGGGTCTTGCTTGGGGCTATACAGTGAGCAGGTGCAACTGCTCTACGCATGAAGTGTGATGTGTGTGGTGGACTGCAAACGCTGCCAGTTGGCGCTCCTTTGAAGATTTCCACTGCAGCAGTCTCCAAAGAGCCAGCTGCTGCAGCAGTGCAGGCCACAATTGCTGCACATTTCGAGCGCTGTGAGCCCCTGCAGCATGCTGGATGGTAAGCTCAAAGCATGTCAAGGCTCAAGCATCGCACGGTATTGCTTGAGGGAGTTGACCCGCTGCTGATATCCTATCGCAGATAGTCAGGCGTGTGCAGAGCAGCTTGCAACAATACCTTGTATGCGCTATCCAGGACGTGCTGCTGAGTTGTGAGGTAGCAGGGGACAAGAGAAGCTGTGCAGCTCCTGCCAAGGCAGAGCCTATGTTGACTTGCATAACTTTTGCAGTCCAGTTCTGACACCTGGCAGAGTGTTCCAATGGGCCGTGCACAGAGGCAATTTATACTGTCAAAGCGACACCCCCATACACCCTGACAAATTTCAGCTAATTATGACACGAGCCTGAGTAAGAATGATACCCAAAACGATCAGGTGTCCAAAACGATCTTACACAGACAAGCTGTACAAAGTCGCTTGCCTAACAAAAGCAAACTTGTTGCTAGCCACGCTTGTTGGCACTTCTCGACGATATGCTTGTGCTATGAGGCGTGCGATCTGAGCCTGGAGAAGCAGAGCTGACTGACGTCACTGCTAGGGCGTTTTGGATTTGAGGGCGGGTTTGCATACTGCCCTCTGGAGCTGCCCCATTGCAGCTTCTGCTGTCGCGATTTTCCAAAAATGATGTCAGTAAGCCCCAAGACTCAACTCTAAGATCTATTTGAGAGACCATCGGCAAGACAGACACAGATGGATGCTCCTTCATAAAACGAGCTGGACATTGACAGTATACCTCGCCATCTTTCCTTGATAGATTGGATCTCAGATACACTTTCCCAAGGATACACTAATTTGCAGAGCTTGGTAAAATGCTTGGATCATAGAGATGTTGCATCTGATACACTATGCAGTCAAGCAAGGTTGTGTTAGGCTGCGCGATGCATTGAAATGCACCTCGGAGGCTATATTACCTCACCATCTTTCATTACTAATGAGCACACACTAAGCAAGCCTGCATGGATATGATCAATTATCTCCGGGCTCTAATACAAGCCACTCACGACAGTCTCACAGCTCGTCAATTCAAAGGGCTCTCTATAAGTTTAAATGCAAAGCGAAGAATTGATGACCCAATTTGCCACATGCCAAGCTGCCTAAATTGCTATCACCTAGATAGACACACGTTTCACGCAAGGCAGACAGCCGCATCTGTGCATGCCACACAACAGCCTCTGTCGCAAGCAGCACACACTGCTTGATTGATTACATGTCAGCCTGGGCAGCTTCTAGCAAGCTCAAAGCTTCGATGCGCCCAAGACCTGCAGCCATCACAGATTGTGTATATATAACATATGCATGTGCCATGAAGTACAGTACATAAGCCAGGCAATTCAAACAAATCTCACCTGCAGACATCTACGTGCTGCTTGCAAGCAAATCTCTGACATTGTGTAATGCACAAAACATCAGGGTGAAGATGAGCATAGCTGCATGACAGCTAATGAGCACACAATTAGACATACCTAACATTGCTGCAACCTCTTGTGCTCTGTCATGATGACTTTCAAGGTTGGCAATGTGTGTGTGCACCCTGCCATCTAAGTCTGTAGTCTTCCTGACACAGACATGGTGATCTGCATATGCTGCAACCTGCACCAAGCGATGCGTCTCACACAGGAGTATGCATATACCACACAAATGCTGTCCACCATACTATTGTCATGGAGCTGCTGAGCATGCTTCACCAGGGATGCTTCATGGGGATATGAAAAAACCTAGCACTAAATTTGTAATGCATAGGCTAGCATGCAAGCTGAAGCTGTGAAGCATCATGCAGTAGGCATACGTGCATGCAAGCTGTGCAGGATGTCAGGAATGCGGACCTGCTGACAATGTGATTGAGTGCAAAACAAGCTTAAACACCTACCTGCGGCAAATGAGACACACACAGGATCTGTGAGGCGCTTGCAAGCTGATGCTGAGTCATGCGCTCAGGCTCAGGTTGTAGATTTGACTGCTGCTGAGCACCGAGCTGATGTTGCTGGCTGAGCTCAGACTGAAGGCTCAGCTGGTGGTTGTTGAGGTGTTGAGTGCTGAGCTGAGTGCCCCCCATTCTCCTGAGCAAGCGGCCAATTGACTTGCCCAATCTGGCTCCCACTCCAGAATCCAGCTCATCCAAGATCATCAGGGGAGGAGTCATTGTGGCCATGTCGTCTGAAAGGCATGTGCACATCACTGGGCGCCACATTTTTGACAGCAATGCTGATCAGTAGTTGCTGTGCATATGATTTTCAGCATATCAGCATATCAGCAATGCAGCATATCAGACACAACAACAAATCATAATAATAATAATAAAGCGTTTTAATTATTATTATCATTATTAACAAATCATGCTGATGGAACCTGCAGCAGGGCTGAATGTGCAAGCTGATGGTGCTTCACAACTCACACAACACCTCCCTTCAGAGCTGTGTGCGCTCTTTTGCTGTCTGCTGACTTGTACAGCACAGCAGTTTGTTCATGGCAGATGTGCAGAGGACTTGCCCATGTCACAGTGTGCAGCAGATGTAGACTCACAGAGTGCAGCAGATGTAGACTCACACAGTGCAGCCAACAATGCCAACACAGTTGATGCACGCACCCAAGTAGTCACATAGACTGACAGATAGTGTGCGGCATGGTGTCCATTATGACATGCCTTTGTTGCTATCTATACTAGTATGGATTTGCTGTTCAGAGTACAGCAAATCCGTACTCAACTTCAGCTGCGTGTACACCTGCCGAGCATTAGCAATCACTGGCTGAGCAGGTTTGCTTATCATGCTTGTATGCACCTGGGAACAAGTCAGCAGCTGATCCATCAGCTTGTTGATTGAAGCCAATAGCAGCAACAGGTGCAGCCTTCAGCGCCAGCATGATACGCGCACTTTCGCCCCCAGAAGCAACATCAGACAGAGGCCTCAGGGGCTCTCCTGGGCCTGCCCCAAGCAGGAACTGGACCTGGTCTAGCCCTGTTGGGTTGACAGTGTAGATGGCGTCACCCCTCTTGCCTGCTTGCCTGCATATCTCCTCTGGCATGTATAGCCCTGCACCCTGCAGACATGTGATACAAGTAGTGTAAATGGCAGACTAAGGACTCAAATGGGTGTTACAGTGTTTTTCCCCTTATTTACACAAAACCAATTTTCTTCTTTTGGCGGGACTCTTTGATGTTTACATCAGACCAGGGAGGGGTCCACAGCACCTCGTAGCAGCTGAGACACAAGCCACACTTGATGCTTCTAGCTGTCTGTTTGTAAGCCTTCAAAGTGCTTAGGTACCGGCCTGGTCATGCCATCTGGTGTTTGACGCAATCGTGACCCATGGCTACATTCATTCTTGAGCTGCAGCTGGTGTGTGACACGATCAAGGGTGAGATGGCTGCACTCAACCTTTTTGAGCTGCATCTGGCATTTGACGCCATCCTGGTTGACAGTCAAGCCTTAACAAACATCACGTGCAGTGCAAGAAGATTGAGTGTAGCCATCAATCAACTACACGCAACCTGGTTTGAACTGCATGCCTTGCTTGAGGTGTGATGCAGTCCTTGCCTGCTGGCCTTCACGCCATGCGAGGTCCACATCAAACTGGCTGTCTTGCATTGCCAGCTCAGCAAGGCACTTCTCCACAGCTGACTTCAGCTTCCCACCAGCTGCTTGCCGCTGCAAGCTCAGCTGCATGGCAGCTTCCTGCAGCTGCTGCTGCTGTGTTGCCACCTGCTCTTGTAGCTCTTCCTCTTGCCCTGTAAGCACAAACCATGTATGACAATCCATGCAGACACACACGACTGGTAACTTGTGCATGTGCTGTACATGCCTGCATGCTGTGTTTGCTAATCCTCATCCTAGCTCTCATCACTGTGTTGCAGAAAGACTGGGCGGCTGCGGGCTTGCCTGACAAGCTTGGCATTGTGAGCAGTTCCAAAAGGAAGCATCAATTGCCAAAACAAATAGGCAGGGTTGATGGGCAGCCTAAGTCAGTAGGTAGAAACAATAGGCAGCTCCTGTGGCAACACTCCAATGAGCAGCCCCAAAGGGCGTCCCTGATGTGCAGCTTTAATGATCAAACCCCAAAGGGCAGTCTTCTCTGAGCAGCCCAACATGCTCAGCACTCTCAACATATGCACCTTCACTGACCTTGGTGACAGTCACCATTTGCGCACAGCACTCACAAAGTAGAAGAGTCGCCACAGACGGTGTCAAACCATTCAGCCGTCTTCCTGCTTCACAAAGTGCGTGGATGCCACGGTCGGCATGGGTATTACTCACAAGTATTGACAACTGCACTGCAGGTTCACTCAAGCTGCATGAATCCCCATTCCATAGGGCAAAGTAGCTGGCAGACTTATCAGCTATTAGTTATTACTTATCAGGTATTGAGAGCTGCACTCATCCCCACTCCATATGACGCACCAAATAGTCCTTCAGATATATTCATCTTGTATAGCCCAATGCAATTCACAAGTGATTGCTGTCGTTTACCTTCCATCTGGTACCACATGTCAAGGTCAGCTTCAGCTTCAGCTACTGCTGTGAGTAGCTCTTGGGAAGAGGTACAGTCAAACTGCTTCAGCAGCCGCTCTACCATCTGCAATCGCTGCAGGGCTTCGTCGTGTTCTTGCTGAAGGTACCGGTGCTTACGCGCATACACTCCAACCTGCATATTGTAACAAGGTAGCCATAGGGGGATCTGCGGCTGGATTGACTCTATCACGCTGTAGGAAAATAAGTTACTTGTGCAACCATTCAGAAAAGAAAAGGGGAAAAAAGGAAAAGAAAAGAAAAGAAACATGCACCTGCATCGCACTGTTCACAAGCTTGACAACAGCAGAGCTAATGCTGCGTCATGCAAGCTGGAATTTCAGCAGCACGCAGGCAAGACAGCACCCTACAGTCAGTAGCATGGACACAGTTTTGGATGATATGGCTTAGTCTCAGAATCTGGAATGGAAGTGCTGTAGGCTTAAGATGTGAGAATACCGTTGAGTATGACGCATCACAAGACAGCAAATACGCCTGCCTTGTGGGTCCAGTCAAACATCATTGTAAGTAAACCTGTCAGCCCAGTGCAAAGACATCTTTGATGCATCTTTCGTAAAGCATTTGTCCACCAGTTGTCTACCACACAGCATTTGTACCACACAACAGCCCAAAAGACAGACAGGTGTAAGCCAGCCCAACTTGGCTGACCACTAGGCTGCTCAAACAATAGCCCACATGCATACATGCATGCAGACAAACATGCCCATAAGCATAACCCATATGCATGCACACAATTACGCCCATATTCAGGGTTCGGGATTTAGGGTGTTTTGAAAGCTTACGCCCATATAAATAGCCCATATGCATTTATAAAGCTGTCTTGCTGGCAGAGCAAAGCAAAATGCCGCTGACTGACCTTGCCTGCTGCGCTTTTGACCAGCATGCGCGCCTGCTCAAGGGCAGTCAGTGCCTCATCCATGGCAGCTATGCTCGCCGCTGAGTCACCATTGTCATCGTAGCCAGACGTAGACGCCTCAGCATCCTGCTGGTCTTCCTCTTCTAAATTCCTCTCTTGCCCTGCAAAGGACAGCTATACTCAGCAACTGCAGCACAAGCTGCTTCTATAGTTGTTTTGCCACCAACAGCTATATTTAGTTCAGTTGGTATAGTTGGTATAGTTGGTTTGCCACTGACAGACATCCCTTTATTCTCTGGGAAGACTCGCAGAGAGGCTGTGCTGCGCTATGACAGCTAGCTGAGTTGTTTATGGTTGAGTGCATGTTGAGGCAATTGCATGAAGAAGCTGCCTGAATCATGCCTGAAGCCCCAGAATGGGCTGGCCATCGCATGCTTCTCAATATCCTCTGATTGCTGCCTTGCATGCTATACGCAGCTTCATCTTGATGACATAACACCATCATCACAAGGCAGACTCGGCTGCTTGCAGCTGCAGCAAGGGTGGCTGCTGCATCTTCCTCATAGCCACATCACCACAAAAGGTGCATGCGCGATGTGTACAAGCTGTTCAAGCCGAAATGTGATGTGAACCTGGAGTGCGAAGTTGCGTCTGATCTTCCTGACCAAACAACACAACAGGAAAGTTGGCTGCAGTAGTTGTTGCAGTCTCAAATGCTGATGGACTGCATGTTCAAGGGTCAGCACATGATTGCTGACCTGTCGTGCTGAGTTGAGTGTGTGCCTCTTCTTGGACCAGTATGGCATCCACATGGCCCTCCAGGGTGCGAAGGACCTCCACAACCCCACCCACACCCCCCTCCCCTGACACCCCCAGGTGTACCAGCCCTGCTCTCTCTACTGAGGACCGCCTTGATTCCAGCTGTCTCAGCCTAGCTCTCAGAAACCGTTCTTCACCTTCCTCAAGCTTTGAGCGGTGAACCTGCAAGCACATTATCCTTACAAACAGATCACAACTTACGTTTATATTCATATCTATACTTGTACATCATGTTTGTACGCATATATATTGATTGGCATTTTTTCCAATGCAGCCTGGACAGGCACATGTGAGTCATGTGAGTGCTGTATTGACTCATTGCAATCTGCAGACATGGGATTGTATTACCTCTTGAATCATCTGCTGAACCTCATTCCGCTCTTCTTCATTGCCTAGGGTGGCAATGTCTGCCAGCTCTTGCTCCATCTGTCTGAGAGTGTGTAGGCTAGCACCAAAAGCAGCAGCTTGACTGGTGGTCCCAGCAATGCGGTCCAGCATGGCAATCTGCGTTACACTGTCCCTGCATCAACAAGTCTGTGTAACAATACAGTCGGCATCAGCCCTCACAGCAGCAGTTGAGACATGATCTGTAGCAATCACAACAAACATCAGTGTTGCAAGTCTCAGCAGGCATTGCTGTGGCAGCAGCAGCAGCAGCAGCAGCAGCAGCAGCAGCAGCAGCAATCACCTCAAGAATTGCTTGGTCGTGCTGCCGCTGTAGCACGAGGATGAGATGGGCAACACTGACACAGAGCACGGTGCGGGGCAACGTGCCAGGCAACACAAGCAAGTGGTTTGTATATGCGAAAGCAAGCAGCAGAGATGAACACACCTGATTGAAAGAGCAGCATGCTGACCGTTGACATCTACAAGAGCAGCTCTGAGCTCTCTGAGCACTCTGAGGGATGTAGCTGTCCCATTCACATAGCACCTGCAGCACACTCCTCACTGTTGCTTCTTCTCCTGTTTCTGCATGGTATCTTTGCATTCGTCCTCTCAATTATTCAGCAGACCCATGTTGGCACCAGAGGTCAGATACACATGGTCCTGACACATGGTCCTGACACCGTTACGAGGTGTTGTTCCGGGCTGTGGTCATATAAGCCACTTTCTTGTTGCAGGAATGCAGAATTGCAGCACATGACAAAACAGGCAGCGAGAAAGGCAATACCGGCTACGCACTGACGTGTCCACAGTGCTAATCTCCCGCCTCAGAACTAGCTCGTTTGCAGGTGGGAGAGATGATGAGGAGGAATGGGTTGTTGCAGGAAGGAGGGATGATGAGGAGAAAGGGGTTGTTGTGGGAAGTCCCAGGCTAGCCAGCAGCTTTGGCAGGGCTGCCTGCATGCATCATTGACAATTCTGTCAGTTACCTCGAACACAATACACATCAAACCTCTGAGAGTCACATATGTGCAGTCCTGACTACAACCCAGTGTACGTAACTGGCTTGGGATGGACAGATTTCTTGTTTTCTTTCTTTTTCTAGTTGAAAATTGCTTGTTACCTGCAAACTATCAAGATTTGCAATCCATGTCTCTATACTTTTGGTATACTGGTCCCAGGCAACACTTTGACACACTACCTCCCTGTCAATATCTTCAAGTACCCTAGCAAATAGCATAAGTTTGAATGTGTGTTACTCTAAGCCGCATCACTGAGGTGCTCCCACAAAACCCATCCAAGCTTTGAAAATTGGGAGCACCAGCTGAGCGCAATGGGTCATTACAGATCAGGGGATTCATGTGGGATATCAATGCAGGTTTCATGTGTGCTACAGAGCTGACAGATGAAGCAGGAGCGTTAATCAAAGAAGGCCCTGCGAGCATCATTATACATTCACAGAGAGAGGAGAGAGCGCAAAGGCTGCAGAGCTGCTGGATGCAGTGATCCACTTGCACTCACCAGCAGCCAGCACCTGATGATCACATAGTAAGCAGCAATGATGGGCAAGTCGCAAGATGACAGGCAAGTAATGCGATTGTACGCAAGATCTGAAAGTCGATGCTTCCCGCAGGGGTAGGGCATCAGACTTAGCCCCAAGGGGTTGTCAACATGTATGACAATCCCTCAGGAGGGAATGATCAACACCGTGAAAACATGTTTTGATAGTACGCAAGATGATGGCCAAGCTGATGTACCTGATGAGCCGCTGACAGTTGAAGGTGCGCTTCAACAGATGCTGTTGTGGCAGGGGGCCTCACACAGTTGTCACTTGCTGGCATCCCAAATACCTGTAAGCATTCAGGATCATGCCTGGCATCCTATGCGTCAGCACTTACACAGCAATGAGCAGATTGATGGCAGTATTTCATGGCATACAATACAAAGTCAAAGCGCCAGGAGCAGCACGGACTGACGCTGATGCATGGATGCATGCATCAGCGCAAGCCAGCATAAGTATTGTTGACATTCCATGCAGTATTGTGTACCTGCCCGAGGGCTTCCATTAGAACAGATTTGCCAGCTCCACTCTCTCCAGTGATGACATTCAGCCCAGGCTTGAAGCTCACATTCTGCTCTTCTATCAAAGCAAAGTTCCTGCAAGAGCAGCACCACACGGCAATGAGTAATGCTGACAATGGGACGGTGCAATGAAAGCATGTAATCGTCTTCAGTCTTGCCAGGTATGGGACAAATGCTTGCCTGATCTCCAGTGACTCTAAAAAAGTCAGCGCTCTCTCAGTGAGCCTGGGCACAAGCTGGTGCATATCACTCTTTTGAGCTGTAAGTTCGCTTTGGGTATTTTGTTGGGACGCAGTGCTTTCTAACGCTGACTGGTTGATACTGGCCTCTGCTGTTGCTGTGCCCACACACTGGCAGTGGACTTTGGGATCATGCTTTAGTGTCGATGCATATGGGGGCAGATAGCGTGCTGTTGACGTTCGCACGAGAGGTGCATGGCATAAGGTTGTCTGCAGCTTACAAACTCGCAGGGGTTCTGAATACTGCAAGCAACATGAACCGTAAAACTCTTAGGGCCGACACGCTAAGCATAACCGTTATCATTGTATATACCAGAAGCACGACGGAGAATTCAACAGCAGGTCTTACCATGAGCCCCCAACTGACGCTACTTATGCTGGTCTGAAGCTGCATGCAGACTCGGTTCTCGTATTTTGGACAGGCGTACAGCAGCGTAGCGTAGCTTTCACATTACTGCAAAAGTGCCGTTGTCGCCGTTGCCTTTGATTCTACACAGTAGTTATTCGCACACCATAGCAAGCAGGGCTTGTGGTGATCAGTCACGGTCGACCTCGTACCAGAAATTGGACCGGTTGTTGGCGAGTGTTTGCAGCACATTTATTGTGCAACAGATCAACAAAGATCCGACCGGGTGTTCAGTGATGTTTATCGCGCTGGTTTCGCCTCTGACATGGGCAGAGCGGTATGTATCCAGTCGTATGGCACGGATGTATGCATCTTGACCTAACTGCTGGCGTTACCGTAACTGAGCAAGATTACAGATGCCTTGATAGCACTTTGGACTGCAGCAACAAGGCTCCCTCGTCCACTGGCATCAGTCTGCTCTGGCGAACAGGTGGAGCATCCACTGGCTTCCCAGTGGCTTTATCCATGTAAAGAGTGGCATTGAAAAGGGCTGAAATAAGAGTGTAGGACTTTGCCATATTTGCGGGCTCGCTTGGCAAGCTCTGGGTTGTATGGTGGTACACCCATCACGTTGAGAAAGATTTCCAGGATGGCATCACGAAATGGCATAATGAGAAAGCTAACTAAGTCTGAACCAGTCACACCAACCAGAGCACCTGCGGTAACTTTTGGGATGCGTATATGGGCTCTGCAATTCCCCTGATGACAATGGCCATACTCTTTTACTACACCTGCAATCAAGTGCAGCTGCTGCTGAAAGGAGATCTCCCATGGTCACCACGCTGACATTGCACCATGCTGGACAGGGTCGCTGCAACTCTCTCTTGCAGATCTGCGCCAAAAATCTTCTGTTTTTTTACTCTTTACCAGTTGCAATCAGGATGCCGTTGGGACTAGCTTCCTGTACACATGCAACACTGCAACGTTGCTTGTGCTTCCCATTGCTGCAAGCATGCACCAGCAACGTGACCACACAGTCATTGAATAACAGCAACACAGCATATGAGATACATTGCACTCATGAGTCTTCTGAGTCAGACACTGAAAAGAGCAGAGCTTGATAGTATAGGAGATATGTGCAGCACATGTGTGCTTTCTGCGACACAATTTGACCAATCACAGTCTATGTAGGCAATTGCCAAATGAACCAGCTGAAAACACATGCCATGTTGCAGGTAGTCTACCAAAGCAGAGCCTGTGCAAATGCAGCTTGCGCTTGTACAAGCGAGTTCATTCAAGTTGTCTGTGAGGCAGCTCCGTCAGCATGTGTCCAGCTGGGTGCTGCACGAAGCCTAGGAAGACCACAATATGGCTGCCATACCTGGAAGGGTTTCAGCTTGTAGTGCTTCAAAATGTGTGCAGCCATTTGTAGATAGTCACACAGCGCAGGTGTATCACTCTGAAGCATGTTCATGTCAAGCTGGAAGCTGCCCCGACCAAGAACTTGACATGCTGCAGCCTGTCACTCAGGGCATGCTGGCCAGGGGTGTATCCTTCATCAGCAGCAGTGTCAAAGATCATGTGCAGCGTTCCCATTGGTACAGACACCTGCAAGCATACCAGAGGAACGTCCACCAGCTGTTACAGAAATGGTCAAAGCCTTCAAAGGTAGAAGAAGAGCTCAACAGAGGCTGTGAATGCTGCAAGTGGCTCTTGCTGCATGCCGTGTGTGTGCCATTCGAAAGTGTCGTTACCACACCGGCATCGATGGTCAGAGAACTCGCTCATGCAATTCTTCTGCAGGCTGCGACGCTCAGCAACGCTGAGCGAGAAAAGGCCGCTAAACTCAGCAGAGCAACCCTGTGCTTATGGTCTTGGAGTGCAGTGGTGTGTATGCTCTGTGACCCACATGTGTATTCGACCATACTAGCATGGCCTAAAGTTGAGCATGTAGTATGTGGGATCATGTATGGCATACCATCACATCATATGTATCAGGCTGCTTTTGGTTTCTGTCCTTGCTTCCTCAAGTGACGTTTGGCGCACACTGTGTTCACCAATGTGCATTCTTTAGCAGTAGCTATTCCTATAGGACATCACAGTCCAGTCTGGCAGGCGTCTGTGAGCATGTAAGCTTATATAAACTACATTCATTGCAAAGCTCTGGGTTACTGTGTGAATCAAGACAGACAACTGGTCCCCTCATTTGAACCAACCGGCTTGCAAACAGGCTTAGCAATTCTGCATGCAAAGAAAATAAAAGACAGCGCCGTTAGGCTCAATGTAGCGCAGTTCTCAGGTCAGACCCCTTGGCCTTTCAACCGTTTCAGTAATGGGTTTACGAAGAGGGGACCTGTCCTTGCCCCAGCGTTTTGTGGTTCTGCAGTCAGCTTTTCTTGCATGACCCCTGGTATTTCCTGTATGCCAATGGCATGTTGGCAGGCTCTGGCATGCACATGCCTGCAGTTTTGGTTGGTGTAGCGCACCAACACATCAACGCTGTAAAACTTTGCAGTCATCAGATTATGCGGTAATGCCACTTGTGTAAGCAAGCTTTGAGCCTTGCGGACACAGAGTGGCACTGTCCATAGAGAAACACAATGCAGCTGTGTATCTCTTGTTTGAGCAACATGCCTCAGGTAGCAACCTGGCTATGCAGATCACGCTTGACAAAAACTGGTGAGCGTTTGATCTAAGGCTTGTGCGTCAAAGTCTGCGGTGAACACACAGCTTCCTAGTGGTCCTTTCAGCAGGATCAAGCGCAGTGCTCCATCCAACACCTTCTTGTCAACAGCCATCAGATCCCTGAACTTCTGCTGTGTCATGCCCTGCATCAGCAGAATGAGGGCTGCAACAGCGAGTAATGCAACTTGTTGCGCCTTGATCAATGCTCTGTCAGCTTGCTGAGACTGCGTGTTGCTTGCCACATTTCAACCAGCTATCTGTGAAGCAGGGATGCACTCAGTCATGGCCAGCAACAGCATCAGCAACTGCATACAACTGAGCAGGATGGCCTGATATGCAAGCTTGTGCGGTCACAAGGTAAGGGTGCATGGCACTCAACATCAGCGAAACACACCATGCCATAAGCCTGGAGAATGGTCAGAGGAACATAGGCAGCAAGATGTAAAAAGGCTCACACCTGAGGAGCCTCTACAGGCAGCTTGGCCCTTTGCAGCAAATGGCGCGTCCTATCCAGAATGCTCTGATCTATCCAGCCCAGCCTGTGTGACATGTCAGCTGCCATCACCGTACCTGCGGCCACTGCCTCCCCATGCAACCACACTCCTGCACTCCACCACTCATTTCGTGTGAATGTGCTACACGAACACAGAAGCTTGCATAAGGATGATTTCCATGGTCAGAGCCACCAGAGATGTTCAGTACATGTGAGACAAGCAACAGCAGCAAAGGGCAGGCTTGGTACAGCAGTACACAAACCTCTAGAGTCTAGCCCGAGGACAGCGTAACAGGTATATGCATGGCTCAACAGATTTTTGTGAGTGTGAAGCTGTGTCATGCATGAAATTCTACTCTGCTGCAGGCTGAAACGCTCAGGCTATCACACTCAACAAGCACAGGCACATCATGCTGTGCTTCACCACACAGGCTGTTGCTGCTGCAGCAGATTCTCTGCTTTGCAATGAGCAAGACGCAGCCTTGATTGACTCTGTCAGGCCAATTGGTGGCAAAAGAGCCTAAGCCTGAGTGCTGCCTAGCTTGCATCGTGTGAAAATGGCTCACATGCATTGCATGTCAAGCTCAGATACACAGATCATGACATAATCACTACATAATGCGAATAAGCCTGCATGTAGAACAAGCATTCCACTGGCAAGGCACATCAGACATGTCTGAAAGTTATCTGAAACATCTCCCCAACGTAGAAACGCATTTTTGCTGTCCCCAGGCGTTTCTGAGTTTAGATTTCTACTGTAGGATGGACGTCTCTGTAAAGACATAGATGTTTCAGGATTGGAAAAGGCTGAAAATTAGCGCACCGTATCCAAGACCAGTCTCAATGGCATGTCCAAAGGTGTGCCCCAGGTTGAGGGTGGCCCTCACACCCCCTTCTCTCTCATCAGCTGCCACCACTGCAGCTTTGTTGAGACAAGACTGCTCAATGGCATATGTCCATGCCTGCACCGAAAAGATGGTGAAATCGCCAAGAATGTCAAAACATGCAGCAAAGCTGTCACAGCTGTTGAGAGTGCTGTGAGTGTTGCATAACAGAGGCCAAGGATTGCACTGGACTGCAAACAAGAGCAGATGAGCAGCAGAAATGCAAGCAAAACTCATAAGACAACTGTGACTTGTGCATATGCAGTAGAACAAACCCAAGGAATTGCATTTGAGTCGCCCTGCTGATGCTGTGCACAAGCATGTGCTGTGTGCTGGTGTGTGTTGCTCAAATGTGTACATCCTGCGAAGTTTGCAGGTGCCTCACAAAGTACGCAAATGCTCAAGAGCACACAAGCAGTCAAGCAGCCTTCAATCAGGAAAGAGTTGCTTTGCATCAACATCTCCAAATTTGAACAACAGGCAACCCGCCTGACAGGTGCCACACTTTAGATACAAGCGCAAGAGGCAGTACCTCTGGATTGCGCTGCATCAGTCTGTCCATGTTCTCCTCCAGCCACTCAAACAGAGGTGCGTCTCTGATCAGGCCATACTTGACAATTTCTGAGATGCCTGAGGCTAGCTCCCTGTCTGGAAGGGTTATGAGGGTGTCTGTATCTATCAGTACGCACTGTGGCTGATAGAATGCACCAATCATGTTCTTTCCCAAGGGATGGTTCACGCCTGTTTTGCCGCCAACTGAGGAGTCTACCGTGGCCATAACAGTGGTTGGTACCTACAGACACATACAGACGCTGCAGATGTTGCATGCCTGCCCCAACAGTATGGTAGCATGCTGTCTTGCATTGCAGAAACAGCTCAATGCTGCATTCTATTCTGTGCATTGTTTGACATGCTGAGCATATGACAAAGTGGATTAGTGTTGCCTGTCATCTGGGTCATCTGAATGACGGTGAACCAGCAAGTGGTACATTTCAGGTCACAAAACACTAAGCTGTGCCTGCAGCTGTGCCTCAGTTGTCCTGATGCTAAGCCAGATACACAATACTGCACGTCAACGCTTGAATGGCCAACATGACTGCAAGAATTGTCTCTCAGAGTAACGCACTCACAAAGTGTCTCAGTGCCTTCTACAGCCTCATACCTGTATGAAGTGAACTCCCCTTTGGTATGCAGATGCAGCAAAACCACACATGTCACCAATGACACCTCCGCCAAGAGCTACAAACGTGGAGTTGCGGTCCAGTCTGCTCCGCAATGCTTTGTCCCAGACTTGCTGCAGCACTTCCAGACTCTTGAACTGCTCCCCGTCTGGAAGCGTGACAACCTGGATTTCATGTCTGCCTCCAGAGCTGAGGGCATTGATGCACCTACAAAAGTAGGTGCAAGTTTGCAGGCGCCCATCACTGAAGCAGTGCAGCGTCAGACACAGTCTGGGGTCTGTGGCAACACACACCTGTCTAGGTACAAGGGAGCCACAGTTTCATTTGTTACTATTAGTACTTTCTTCCCCAGGACATGCTGCTGTAAAAGATCGCTCCTGTCCAGAAGGCCTTGACCTATGTAAATTGGGTAAGATCGGTCGCCGAGCGAGACTTCTACTGTCTGCATTACTTCAGGCTCTGCTGCGACAGCTTGTGCGACCAGGCGTTGTGCGCGAGAGAAGGAGCACTTGACTGTGCGCAACTTGACGCAGCAGAAGTCTCCATGGTCCTGCTTACAAACACGGTGACCAAGGCGCAAGAGGCTGCGATGTCGATGATGCGACTGGTGCGTGTTGTGAGGGACACCTGAGCATCCCCAAGCGGAAGGCATACTAGGCGGACTGTGACATGTTAGGCCGGTGGTGGAGACCAATACAAAACAGGCAATGCTGAGGATCAGGTAAATTGACAAACTGATTGCTTTTGTAGCCAGGAAACCTGATGTTTGAATCGTCAGCTGCGCGTACCAATGTACTTGGATGATGACTGCGGGTGGAAGTACCTCCGAAACCAATGAAGACGAATGATACTTCCCCTTAATTCCTCCCTCATTGCTTCTACTGGTTGACAGCCACGATTGGCTGCAATCAATGCTCAAGGGCTTCTCGCCACATTGCCTGCATGAAGTAAAGCTGCATGCCCTTGTTAATAAGCACAGATGTGTGTCTTTGAACATAAAAGCGCTTCACGTGTGAATCAATTGCTGCTGAGTCTGCCATTCACTGCTGATCCTGCCCTGTTAAGGAGGTGTCTCAGGAAACGCTATTTTCATGGGGCATTGTCATTTGTGCAACCTCTCATTTGACATTGCATCGTGGTTTCAGAGACAGGCACAGCCCTGTGCCTCATATTATGATATGCATATTGCCTTTATTGAGCACACAGCTGCTGATGCGGCAGCACTGCTAGCTATAGCTTGGCTCAAATCTGCACCTAGTCTTAGATGTGCAGATGTGCTGCAGTGCTAGCACCTTTCATCAAACTCTCCATGCAATCACCTGTGCTCTATATATACACGATTCTCTATCGAAATTTTGGCTTAATCAAAGTACAATTATTAGGTGTTTTTGTATCATGCACTAGTCAGATACGCCGCAGGAGTAGCACCCTCCATCAATAACCCCCTGCAATCTTTGGTACTTTGTTGAGAAACGCAAAAAACAGTTTGCTTGAGTGATGGGTGAGTTTGTCCATTATGTTTATAGTTTGTTCTTCTCTCAGATGTTGGTCGTTGGTCCCAAATGTAGTAGTGCCGTAGTCACATTAATGTTGGTCGGATTTTATATAGGGTCGCGACCCTCCGGAATATTGCAAACGACCTTTTGCGCAATAAACTGATTAAAACAGTTTTACTTTAATAAACTATTTTAAAATAGGGTCGGCACCTCTAATTATACTTTTAATGATTTTAATGCAGGTCGATTGTTGTTGAAGGGGGGCAAAAAACCCCTTTCAGCTGAAATACAAGTACAGACACCAAAAGAATGCACTAAAACCACAGACTGGCAAGTTAGCAGGACCAAAGACGGCCAGAAAGTATGGGTTCACAGCGTCTCGAAAGTCGAAACTGCTCTATGAATTCATCGAAGAATCGCTTGCCGTGATGTGGACATAAGGTTTTTCGAACCACGGCCAGGACGGCCGCAAAATCCTTGAGCGTGTGCGGTAGCAAGCTAGATCAAGCAGCACAGCTTTTCGCGCTCAAAGCGGCTCTTTCGTTAAATTATTTATTATTTTTAAATTGGGGTCGAGGGCGTCAATAATAAAGTTTATTGTTTTTAAAGGGGTCGCCGTTTTTTGCACACCAACATAATTGTGACCACGGTAGTTGTAGCATCGTACGTGCCGCGTGAGCGCCTGCCGTGCGCGCAGTAAAGTGGCATCAAGTCATGAAAAGAAGCGCAAACGGGTACACACTGCTTCAATATTAGCTTTGACGGTCCACCCCTCACGACAGTTGTGGCATCATGCAGTCCCGGGTGAGTCTTGAACAAGCAGTTTTTTTCCGATCATACGTGTGCTTTTCACGATCACACGTGTGCTGTTATTGAAGCTTTGCCCTCTGCAGCGATCCCGCACGTCCACCGACGTAGACTCAAATCAAGCTGGACCTGGACCCCAAAGTTTGGGCTTGAGATCATTTGAGGTAATATTGGTGGGCTATCTCAACCGTAAAACGACTTCTTGGACTGATCACGCTTGTCGGTGTTATGCAGACCAGTTTTCCAGCTGATCTATGCATGGTAAGCATAGGTTGTGAGTTATAGCACGACTGTGAGCTCAAATCACAGGACGGGCAATGCCGCTTCTGGTTCATGTAGGCCCAAATTATAGACAAGCTGAAGCTGCTGAACTATGAAAGAGATTTTTGCAAGCCCAAGTAAGTAATCTATTGCCAACTCTGATGATTTGTAAAATTCTGCTGCATGATGCAATTCCATGCTTGTGCAAAGAATGTATGGTATGTGCAGGCGACACCTCAAACCTTTGTCAAGGACATATTTCTGTCTACCGGCACCTATGAGCGGTCAAAACGAGCAATTCCATTACTTTACAAGCCTGGTATGTGCATCAAATCAATGTACCGCACAGACACAGAACTGCAGCTTGACATATTACATGAAGTCTTGTAGCGATACACTGTTTTGCCTATCCAGTATGACGGCAGCCTTGTCCCATCAATGCCATCCCGAATTGAAATTCAATGTTGCCTACTCCGCAATCCAGGTGTCTTGGCTGCTGACGCTATCTGGCAGGCCCTTCCAGCCTCCTCAACAGTACGATGACCCAAACCTGACATGCACAAACATCCTTTCCGAGCTGCGAGAAGCTGGATTTGCTCCTGCCTCTTTCCCTCCAACAAAACTGCGGCAGGGCTATGGAGATGCTGTATGCAGCATACTGAATGCACTGTGTGACTTGACGCTGGAGTTTACCAACTTCTCATTTCAGGCTCCTGTGTATCTGGCAGAAACGTATGTGCTTGTCTTGCTGCCTGCGTCTTGTCTCAACAGCACGTGGCCATTCTCATCACTCAGAAAGCCTGCAGGCGTTGCTTGATATGTTGTTGAGGGACTGGTGTATGCCGTGAATGTGCACAGTGCACGAGTGTTCTGTCGTCGGTGCATCACTTTAAATAGCAAATGCAGCTGCGGGGAGGCAGTTCAGCAGCGTCTCAGATGCTGACCTGCATTTTCAACCTTGCTGTTGACCATCATGACAAATTTCACCTATGCCCGGCAGACACTGCTGGTGTATGTCAGGCGTTCTGAGTAAGGTACTCATATCATGAGTTGAGCTCTGGTTCTGCAATGTCCTCTGCAGGTATGTGGAAGAAGCTGAAGTCGATGATGAAGCTGAGGTCACAGTCAATGAGATAGATGACCAGGTACAATGATTCTGTTCATCTGCAGCTCATGCGGCAGCAGCATTGACAGCCTAGCATGCAAGCTGCACACACAACCCTCAGCGCCTTGATTGTGTGTGGAGTTTGCATATATCATGCCCATGGTGCGTGTGCAGTGCCATGTTCCAGCAGGACTGTTCACTGCCCAGAGAAGGCAGTTGCATCCTGGTGCACACTCACCATCTGTGTTCTGTCATACCTTTGACATTGCCAGATGCCAGCTATGGCACTTTCAACCATGAGGCCACAATGGGACATCATAGTGTTTGTCCAGTCCTGTATCTACGAGACACTTGCCAGCACATTGAGCTTGATGGCATTGGCACGGCACCTGCAGATTGCTGCTCAGTCATCAGATGAAGAGGAACTGTATGTTCCCTTGGGCACATCGTCAGGGGGACCTGAAACTGCCTATGGAGCTGCAGAGGGTGATGGTGCAGAGGCTCAGGTATTGCCATGCGCGCTATAGATTGCTTGTGTACGCTTCTGCGCGTCTGTCAATCCAGTCTTCAGCAAGGTTTCGCGTGCCTGTCTGTCTGTCTCTTTGTCTGTCTGTCTTCGTGACTGAATGTCTGAGTAACTCGCTTTACCTGCTGTCCTTTACAGGTATGAGCAGACAAGGCTTCTGCAGCAAATGCATGCTCTTTTGTTGCATGAAGCGTGGCAGGGGTGAAGGCTATGTTGTCAGCCAACTTTGATTTAGGATTGTGGTTTCTGACATAGCATCTTAAACGGTCCTGCAGCTGCCTGGTAAATCTATCGACTTAATCTCAACAAAAGACTGTCCTGCTAGCTTGTGCTCAAGCCTATAGCTCAAGACTTTGACACTCAAACCTGACATAGAAGTGCCAAAGACGTTTAAGCCCATTTGGGCATGCTGAACCAGTCATTTTGGAAACACATTCTGTTGTGACACACTTGATCACCAACAACACACATCAAGGAACAACAACTGCACTGGTGACTTGCAGACACAGCTATGTGCAGCTTCAGATCACAAAATCCCATGTGAATTGCTTGAGCTCTGCTGCCTTGGATCCTCCTCAAGCACCAGTCCAACCAGTGACACATGTGTATGAAGGTGGATCCAGCAGATTGGCGTCTGGAAGTGGAAAGAGTGGCGCCCAGGCTCAAGATCACTGTGGCATCCAATGCCAGAGACTGGCGGTCCCACCTTGATGATGCTCACAAGCATAGTGGCGAGATCAACTCTGTGTGGCCAGACACCCAAGCAGCACTTGGAGCTGTGCACGCTGAGGTAAGAGTGCATATGCATACTGTCAGTAAACTTGTTGGAGCAAGGTGGGTGATTTGACAAAGAACACCACCACCATTCTGAGACAGGTTGATGGCTATTACTTGTCTATAGCAAAGATTGCATAACCAGCTTTGCATAATGAGCAATGTTTAGATCACACAGAAATTTAATGTGTACAACTTTCATGTGATGCTTTTGCTGTTATGTCTTGGCCACGCTCCAGTCCACAATTAAATGATAAAAGCACATTCTGCAGCTTTAAATCAGTCAACTCGATTGCATAACAAAATGACTGCTGTGTGTGCATGCAAACAACACAGCATGTGCAGCACTGAGTATTGTGTCGTTTCATTGCTGTTCTGCAGGTTGCTGTTGCTCTAGACAAGCTGGCAACAAGGGAGCGCTTCCTCAACTCACAGTGCGACCACCTCACAGCTGAGTACAGGGATGCCAAAGAGCACTTGTCTCAGCTGCAGATGCAGTTCAACCAGAAGCAGGATGCTGCAGCAGAGCTGGACAATGAGTTGACAAATATTGCCAAGGTATGAGCTGCATGCTGGTCTGTGGTACTGGCTTAAGACACCTGCCTTGACAACTGGTGACCTCAAGGAACTACCTCCAAAGTGTTGTTCAAGTTGTTGGTGCTTGCAGACAATGCGCTGCATGTAGCAATTCTGCAAGCGTTTGACTGAATCTGACATCAGCTTCAAACCAAAACTCTGAGACAGTTCTCTAAAGCAGAGAACGCCTGATGCTGATCCTCAGGCGCTTGGATTACATTACGACATGAAAATTTTCAGTCATTTTTCTGCATTTCCCAGAGCTGACACGCATATATATAGGAATTGGAGGACAAGAAGAATGAACTTGACGAGCGAGGCAGCAACATCAGTGACTCATCACCAGTGGTACGGATAAAAGCTGCCATCAAGAGTATCAAGACTGAGCTGAAGCAGATGTCTGTGCGTATTGGCGTTTTGCAGCATCAATTGCTGCAAGTGACGCTAGCCAAATCCCAGAAGAGATACACAGCCGATGTAGGTTCAGATTGAGTCAACTCAGCCATAGGCTGTATCAGCATGTACTGAATTCATGACGTGCCTGCTCAGCAGCTGTGTTGCATTTCTCCTGCCACTAATTTGCCTTGACTGGCTGTAGAACTGCCTACAATTGCCTGATCTTCTTTGAGATAGCTCGTAATGAAGGGGCTGAGGGTTGACACATGGTCATGCTTGATGCACGTAAGCATGACTCAGCAGCAGTTTGCAGAGTGTCTGTCATACCCAAAATAGTGTGCAAGCCTATTCTGCCTTTGTTGTTGCGCGTGAGACATAGGGCTTCAGCTGCAGACACAGCAGGATCAGAGTGTGTTGCGTAAGTTTATAAAGATGCAGAGTATATGCAAATGACTTGCAGCACATACCGCAAAGCCTTTCAAGTCTGGCACTACATACTCCGGTAGCTTTCCCTTCAACAACTGGTAGCCACCTGAACACAAAGTCATATCCTATCAGTCCAATCTGGGTAAGATCAGCGGCCGGCTGATGCATTCAAGCAGAGTCTTGCCTTTTCTCGTGTGGTGCCCTGTAGGCTCCGCTCCCTTTCCTTTGTAGAAAGTTCGTGGGCCTCTTTTCGAGTTCAAAGCAGTGAAACCCTTACGAGGGACCCGTCTCCCCCTCGCAGCAGCGGCCAGGAACTGCTGAAGCATGGAGCTTCCACCAGGTTGTTGGTCTATCTAGACAGCACGACTACTGTCGCGGAGCCGACACGGTTGACAACTTGAGATTAGGGCTGTTGCTGATCACAGGATGAGGACGCTTTGGCCACCGCACCTGCTATGGGCGTAGTATATGTACCAAACGCAACTTCCGTATCAATGCTGTTACAACGTCTCGACGACGAGAGTGGGCAAAACCACTTGAGGAATTTCTTCCAGATCTTCTTCTTTGGAAAGTTGCCTGGTTTCAGAGCTCAGTCTCAGGAACACGGCCAATACTTATTAGGTTGGGTGAATCGTCCGCTTCGAACTTGGTTTGGCTTCAGGCTCTCGTTCAGACTGGTGTCGTTGTCGCGCATGCAGGCGGAATTGCGTGCAGTGTAGGCGTCGCAATGACTCCCAGTCAACAACCTCCTGCTGAAACTCTTGTTCCGGCTGAGGTGTGGGCAAAGATCTTCTCGTACCTTCAGCCGACAAATCCTCCTCTCCACCTTGACAATGGCGATGTCCACCTTACTGGAAGTCATCTAGCCCAGAGAACGTTTTGTGGCCTGCCGTTGGTCTGCAGACATTTCATGGATGTTCTCCGCCAGCATCCTGAGCTGCCCAGCTATGCCGTGTTCAGGCAGAAGCTGTCAAGCACTCACCTGGCAAGCCTGGGAGCATGGCTTGACATAAATGCTCCTCATATAAAGTCTGTCACAGCTACAAGCAAAGCCCATGCTATAAATCAGCAGCTGTTGGCAGCTTTCAGCAGACCAAATTCGAAGTTGGAAACAGCTTCGTTCACCCTCACTTTACAGCAGCACATCAGCTTTTTGGGGTGCATCTCGCACTTGAGATCATGCACATTGCACAGTGCAGACACGCAGTTCCTGGATCTTGCCTCTTTACAACATTTGCCACACCTTAAGGATCTTGGCTTGATGCACGGTCGGTTCTATACTGTATCAGCTGCTGTACATTTGACACAGCTGTTGTGCAGGCATTGCACAGTTTCTGTAGGTTCTTCTCAGGGCAGCTTTGTTGACACGCTCATCCAGCTTTCGGTAGTGAACAGCATAGTTACAGACCTTGACTACATTGGAATATGTGCTTGCAAGGCCTTGCGGGATCTGAAGGTTGATAGTTGCTTAATTGCTGCATATGAACCTCAAGATAGGCTCTTTATACGCACGAGTGGTTCTGCGCTGGTCATTCCTGCTGGCATGTCTAGCTTGACTAATCTTACACATCTGTGTATTGCGGTTCCCGACAGTGCTGGTGAACAGTTAGATCTTACATGGTTATATGGCATGGTTACCCTTGAAAGGCTTCAGTTGGATGTCAGTAGCTGCGTGACCCTCAGTCAGGAGTTAGAGGCCTTGACTAGACTCTCTGTTTTGTCTGTATCTTGCTGTGTTGGAGGCTGTGTCACTCTTGCGCTTGACTGGGCTTCAATGGCAGCTCTGCAGAATCTAGCAATCAACGGCAACTTCAAGGTGGATCTCAAACTACTAGGTCTATCAAATCTTGAGCAACTTACCAGTGTCAGTGTTGACGAGGGAACACCAGCAGATGATGCTTCCATGTCTGCGCTTGCCATTTTTATAAATCGCTTAGGAGCTCTGCGGCCAGATGTTTGTCTTGAGCTGCATGGAGCTGCGAATCTCTTGTCTGATGAGATCACCACCATCTAAGATGAGTATGCTGAAAATGCTTATAAGTCCAATGGTCATACATATGCAACAAGGACATGGATGAAAGTCTTTTCTGCTGTTGACACTTTGAATTAATTATGAAAATATTTGTGCGATTTTCAAAAACAGCTGTTCAGACAGCCGGCCGGGTGACAAACAAGCATGTGTGTACAGCTGCATGTTGCCGTATATGTCAATACTTGACTTATGCGACCGTGCTTTACAGTGCTCACAGTCATTGGTGGAGGATATATTACCTATGATCCAGGCATTTCACCGGGCTCTGCAAATCAGTGCATCCTTGGGGACGTGTATCTGAGATCCAATCTATCAAGGAATCATTGGTGGAGGAGGAAGTAATATGCGTGCCTTATATGCCTTATATGCCTTATATGCCTTATATGCGAATGTGACATCCAATGTCATTCAGAGTCAGCCTGCTGGCTACAAGAGGATTTTTGGCCTGTCTGGAAGGTCTTATACAGATACCGACCCACGTTAACGCCATCAACCAGTGTCTGTAGCTAACGTTCCTGCTTGAGGCGCTGTGTGTTGAATATCGCGCTTAATAGCCGGCATGGGCATAGTCAAGATACATGTATTCGATGAAGCAAGATGTCTTCGACAAGACTTCGCCTGCGAGCACGGCGTCCTGATGTCTTCCATGCAGTGAGTCACATGCGGTCAAGTCTGTTTGTGCTGACGCTCATAGCGTTTGACACATCAACAGAGACCTTGCGCTATTGCACTCCAGACATGTCGACAAGGCTGCATCAGACCCTCTGACTTCTCTGTGCCTTGCCTAGGTACTTCAAGTCGTATTTGAAGAGGGTATCGCCGTCCCAGGATGCAGAAATATCTGTGCAGTGTGACGTCGCGGTGTTCAGCTGGCTGCTGCAGTATGCCAAAGCTGCAGCAGCAGGACAGCAGCTACCAGCTTTGTCTACAGCAAACTGCATGCCGGTGCTGATATCTTCTGACTTTCTTCAGGTATCGATTGCGCCTCAATGCTAGTGCAATCTCTGTGTTGTGCCTCAGCAGTAGCATGTGAGCTGATCATCACTTGCATCTGCACCATGTGCGCAAATCGCAGACTTACCATCTTAGTGCAGATGGAAGAGCTCAGAAGCAGCGCTTTGTCCTTCATTGCCCAGAACTTTGCAGCGGTGGCCCACCTGTCACATGACCTGGCAGGCCTGGCAGACAGCCTGCTTTCCAGGTTGGCAAAGGTCTGGCGCATGGTTTGGTGTTGCTCTGGTCAAGAGTGTTGCAGTGAACATGTCATGGGACCACTTCTACTGCATCTGATCTGAAGCAAAATCTTGTGTTGCTGCTCCAGCATGGTCGTGTTGGGCCATGCTTAGACAGAGCGCAATTCAAATCCCTAACCATATAACCCTAAGCCCTTGTTCCAATAGACCTCAATATCGTCAGCTCATTTGGAACAACTTGAGGTCTTAATGCTATGCTGCAACTTTCAGGGGGTAAGCGAGGATGATCTTGAGGACCTATGGCAGTCTTATCAGTCAAGTAAGACGTTCAGCTTCACCTGCTGCTGCTCACCACCACCAACTTCATAGAAAACCCTGACATGACAAGCTGCTGCACCTGCATGTCATGAGCTATGCCATGACAATTCAGGAGCAGTAGCAGGATCTCACGATGAGGGCAATACCAATCAGCCCTTGCCCAGTAGCCCTGCCCTGCAGCCTTTCAGAAGCCACCTTCTGGTGCAGCGGCTGTACAAGCACAAGGTGGATCACATGATCAGAGAACCTGCCACAGCACTATCCAGATGCACGCAGTGTGGCGAGATTTTTTCAGCCCCCTATAGGCATAAGCTGAAGTGTGAGGTGGAGTTGAGGTCTGAGGGTGACCCCCTGGCTGCAGCATTCAGACGGCATATACTGGACAGAGGCTGGAAGGTGCAGAGGTCAGCAGGCACTGTTGTCATCCTGGATATGTGGTGTTGGCTGTGTGGCTTCCTTATCTGGAACCGAAATCTCTGCAGGCCTTACTTGCTTGACATGCAACATTTGCAGATGCAACTAGCCACTCGCCCCCAGCGCGGTGTACAAGCGTGCAAAGGCGCACTGACAGGAGCTGACCATGCAGCAAACATGTTAGATGCCCTTGGATGCATCCTCTCACTCGTCCAGTCAAGTCATCAAGCCTATGGGTCCTGAACAGGATGACTTTGACCCTTGTGTCACCAGCAGAATGTGCAGCAGCAGAATGTCAGAGCAAGCATCATACCTGCAGGCTTACAGAGGAGCTGAGAAAGAAGGAGTGGGGTTGGAGGGAGATATACTGGAAGCTGTGGGGCCTTGCGCATGTCCTGCTCTGCAGCATCTGCCTGGGGCATTTCCCAGCAGCTGACCTGCCCCTCTGCAGGCACCACCCTGACACCCCTGTCTTTGCACAGGGCCGCTCCTCAGGTCACTAGAGTACCCTCTACCAGCATACTCCTCAGCAATGCAGCAGCAGCTTGCTTGAGCAGCATGCAGTCATGGGCTTTTTGCAACCGTCAATTATCATGAGCAGGACAGCTTTCATGGCCTCTTGAGACATGCACAGTTTGCCATATGCATATCTGTACTGTGCAGCAATGCTGTGAGACGGCACTTGTGCATGCTGCAAACTTGTGCCGCACACGTGCTGTGCAAGACCTCTTGCTGCATATTTTGTAGTCTGTGTGTTGTAGTGCATGGACTGCTTGCTTTGTGACATGTTTGTTGTGCTGTGACATATGTATTGTGCTGTCGCATGTGTATTGCGCTGTGACATATGTGTTGTGCTGTGGCACGTGTGATGTTTTGTGACATATGTGTTTTGCTGTGACATGTGTATTGTGTCGTGAAACAGGAGTGTACCCTTGTTGTGGGAGGACAGCACAGCGGGGCCCATCACAGCAACGGCCCCTGCCCCAGTCAGGATGCGCATACCAGCCCCACACCCCACTCACACCCCCAGAGGCCCCCATCTACAACCTCAGCTCAGACTCGGCTCTCTGTGACTCAGTCCAGAAGACTCAGACCGTGGGGCTTGTGCACATTTTGACGAAACACCAGAGCCTGATTGTGAGGTCGCCAGGAGATGTCAAACAGGAGCAAGCTGAGGAGAGTGGACCAGCAGAAGAAGAACAAGAGGGGCATCAAGACAGTCATGCTCATGAGGCGAGACCTCCTTGTAAAGTCTTGTGGATCTTGCTTCTGAGCTACTACAGCTGGAGCAGTGCCAAGGATCGACATTATGCATCGTAACCGCACAACTGATTCTACATGCATTGACACTGAGCATCGAGACTGGCCTGTGAAGCAAGAGCAAGATCACAAGAAACTGTTTAATCCGCTGTTAAACTGCACAATCTGCAGCACAATCTGCAGCTCAATCACCCCTGTTCAGCCTGTCAGGCCTGTATACATTACCTGTGCCCCCTGCCATCATGACAAGGGCGCTGGCTTCTTTCAGGCAGTGAGCAGCACTGCATACCAGCATGGCTTGCCAGCAGAAGAGGAAGAGGATGATGAGCCAGACAGCCGGGATGCCATCTCAGGTGCTGTCTGTTGCATGATTGTACATCTGTGAAAACCTTCATTGCACAGCATGCTCATCAGCTCATGGTTGTATGCTCTGTGGGGGCAGGACTTTTGCTCGTGATGGTAGAGATGCCATTTATCCTATTGGGTGAGTGGCAAGTTTCAGAAAGCAACATTGTAAGAGCCACTGTACTTGTCCTGTGTGCCTGGCTGTGTCAGCATGGCGCATACCCGTCGCTGCAGTTGAAACTTGCTCTGAGTTGTGTGGCTCTTCATTTGCAGGAGGCAGTATGCAGGGCGCGGACACCATGAGACCTCTGCTAGGGTCTGCAGCCGACCCCTTGCATCCCCACAACTTGACCCTGTTGGCAGGGCTGAAGCCCTCAAACCCTAAGCTCCAGAAGGCAGTTTGGCAAGACCTGATCAGGGAGGATGATGCCAAGCAGATGGATGCTCTCATAGCCAAGCTGGACTCTATGAGGTCTCAGGAACCGCCTGACGTCAGACCAAGCAAGCCTGTCAAAAAGGATCAAGCTGGTGGGTTTTGACTGTTTAGGTTGTGGTGATTTTACAAGCCCTATCAGACAAGCACTTTGCATAGAAGCAGTTACATGGCTGTCAGACGTGCAACATTGCATAGAAGCAGTCACATGACTGCCATTTGCGCAGATTTCAGCATGTCTGAATTCTACCATGCACCTCGTAAAGTTGTGCACACACGATCAATGCTGCAGTCTGAGCATTTTGCACAGCATTTGCATGCGTGCATCAGGATACAGACTAGAATTTTGGAATCACTTGGTTTGCTGCGTCACCGCAGGCATGAGAGTATCTATGAGCCGCAGCAGCAGCAGAACTGGCAGGCCTGACAGTGTACAGTCACTGAAACCGTCGGTGCTCAGAGCTGGTAATGTCAGACCAGCTCGGCAGCGTAGCTGTAGTGTTGGACGGCGCAGAGTCACCTCATGAGTCATGCTGATGTGGCATGAGCAGATTCTGGTGCTACCTGAGGCTATTGTCCAAACGTGTTGTGTCTAGGAGACAGGACCAGCTCACTCTGAGGTGGATGCCAGTGCACTTCATTCCTACAAGTTGACATGCATATTTTGTCAATTCTGTCCATTTGCGCTTATCCCTTCGGCTTGCTGGCCAGTGCAAGTTTAGGAAGCTGTTCTGAAATTGTGTTACGTGTATTCTGTGGGGAACAGCAGTTGCAGCTGTGACGGCAATTATTTGGCCATGACGCCTCACATAGAGCCATATTTTGCTATGATCGTTCCCTTATGACAACGCCTAGACACTGTGCATCTCGATGCACTTGGTACAGAACGCTGCTTACGATACAAGATGTGTGTACGCTTGCTTGAAGTAATGATATGCCACATTGAACTGAGAGCTTAGAGGCAGATATAACAGGCATGCTGAAATGTGTTGATGTGCTAAAGTTACTCTGATCACAAATGACTGCAAAGCCTTGCAGTTAACATCAATTATATAATGGACTGGAGATACTCTCATTGCACTCTTGACCAATCAACCCTCCAAAGCAGCAGCTCCTGAAATAATCTCAATCAGCTCTGTGGTAATGGCAGACTGGCGAGACCTGCATTGTAGCCAATAAAGGAGCTGGTCAGCATCTGACACCATGACATGACAGACACCAAGGCAGCCTTGTTGCTGAGCAGATACAGGGTTTTGCCCTTCCCAAAAGTGCATCTACTGCATTAGCTGTTTGGTGCAAGAGTGTCTAGTGCCAAGGCATGATGGTGCGCAGATTAAGAACTTGGGCACATGCAGTGGACACCTAGCAAACAGGGCTGGAACATCTGTATGATAGAATGGATGAACAAATGGATGCAGATATGTTTGATCAACCAACTACCAGGCACTGCTGCAGTGCTTTTGCTGTCATGCAATGCTTGATAACTGGGTGATCAAGAGTCTTTGCGTCCATTTGCTCATTCATTCAATGTACATGTCGCAGCAGCAGCACAGGTTGGCTGTGATACTGTGCCTTCATGGAACATATATTTGAGCTCGTTGTGGACCACATGGTAGCTGTGGTATGGTGATGGGAGTAGTGTCTGGCCACAGCAAGACTGCACCATGTGCAGCTTGACCAGAAGACAATGGTCTTGTGCCTGCATGTCAGTGAACACAGAGTGCAGGCGCACCTGTTGTAACTGAGGGTGAGCTTGCCAAGCATTTCTGTGGCATTCTTGGTGGAGCTCTCCATGGCAGCCATACGTGACGCCTGCTCGCTGCAGTTGTTCTCTAGAGCTGCGTTGTACAGCGTCTGCAGACAGTAATGCTTAGTCAGAAACATACTCTCTGGCTGTTGTAAAGATACCGGTACTGGTTTCATCAGCAACAAAGTGTCTGGCCCTTGTGAAGGTGCTATCTGCTTGACTAGTCTCAACACAGTCTCTGGATACTGTCTGTTTGTACATAGTAGCACAAAAGCAGCCTTGCCAGGAGCTGATGAAGGCTCCTCACAAGCAGTATTGGCTGAGTGTGTGGCAGAAGCATCTGACAATTGGTTAGATGAGTGCAGATGTGCTGTATCTCATGCTGAGGCAGGACTGGCGGCCACACACACACACACACTGCTGTGCACCAGTATGTCCCTTGCTCAATGGTCAGTGCTGCCAGCCTGTACAGCACACTAGGCAAGCATGTAAAGCAAGCAGCAAGACAGATTTGAGATGCTCACAGCTGCCAGCTGGAACTCTGCAAGATCTTGTAGGAGCTCTGGTCTGTCAGGGCCCTCAATCTCATACTGGTCTAGGGCACCTCCTGCCTCTACACTCTTCTCCAGAGCCTGTCAACAGTTCACCAACATTGACAAACTGCAGTGAGGCTTGCAGTCTTTTGGCTTCAAAGGGCCCCATCGCACAGCAGGATCCAGCACTTCTGCTGATACAAACATCAGGCATGAAGTAGGCAGGATGCAGACCCCAATGGAGTCGTTCACTGCCAAGCTTTCCAGACATTCATGATACATGAAATGGAAGCTGGCAACAACGGTAATGTCCTGGTAACAGCGTAAACTAGGTAGGTGCGGAGCCAGTCTTGTTTCTTCCTTATCGCTCGTCATGGTACTTCCAATGAGTAACACATGACAGTATAAACCAAATACAGCAAGCATGATGCAACAATGCAGGCCACAGGCTTCCAGACTAGGCAATGGGACAAGTAGGGATGCACATGAGAGACGTAGCAGCTCACATCAGGGCTCAGGACAGTCGCGATTGTTGGCTTGAAAGAGACAGCGGAGCCAAGTCTGTTGTACACAATGCGCAGGGCATCATACTCAGTCTTCAGGAGGTCCTCTGAGATGGCACAAATCTGCAATCAGCCAGAAGTGCAACATGTGGGACAGTGTGCATGATTGTAAATTGCTTTAGCATTTATCCCTAGCCCTTGTGATATAAAAAACAGTGGATCATATGGATAGCATGCCAGCGGTTGCTGGCACACTTATGTGATGAGGCAGTAGGCCATGTGTGTGTTGCACAGATTATGAAACGGCAACTGTTGTTCCAGCCATGTTCCATTGTTGCAAACAGCAGCCATGGGCCATGATCATGCAGCTACTCATGGAGATGCAATGCATACTTGTGTGCTCAATGCAAAGGGCGCTTCATGAACAGCATGCATCATGCAAGGCCTCATTTTGACTTAGAACGCTCACCTGCGCAAAGGTGATACGCAGCTTGTTGACATCATTCACGGTGGCCAGAATCTTGTTGCGCTCCACACGCACAAGCTGAGCACGCCCTTTCTCACCCATGACGACAATGTTTGACGTCTTGCCCTCTGCGTAAGCAGCAGTAGTAAAATTTGTGCAGCTTGAGTCGAGGACTGATTAGATGGGTGCACATGGCGTGACACTAGAAAGAAAAGCACCCGTGTCAGCTGTGATCAGTTGCAATCTCTGTGAGATGTTTGATGCAGCTGAGACAGAAATGCGCTAACCTCCTTCTGTTGCCCTGAGGACTCCTCTTGTGTACTTGGTGACCGTACTGTTGATGCCGCCACACAAACCCTTGTCTGATGTGTAAGCCACAGTCACGTTGTTTTCCACATCAGCTCCTGCATACATTCACCATTGTCAGACGTAGACAGATTTGCGCAGCAGAACTTTACAAGCTGCCATAGCAGTCAGATAATGCACAAACCTCCCTGGTGCAAAAACCAAGCGCAGAAAGGTGTCAGACATGTACCTGGGAGGTCTCCCAGGCTTTTGATCAGAGGAACTATCAGTCCACGTGCTTTCTCAGTCGAAACTTGTGCTACTCGCATTTTTGAAGCAGCAACCATCTTCATGGCTTTAGTGATCTTCTGGATGTTGGTCACAGACCTCATGCGCTGCTTGACTGTAGCAAACACAGCACGCACAATGCATCAGCCGCATCGACTTTTCGCTATCCTGCATTTGCTTGGGAGGAAGCAATGATCAGGCATGATGCACAGCTTGCAAGTAGCCCAAAAGTGGTTGATGGTGTCATGCACCTGCAAGCTGGGAAGCCATTCGGGCTCCATCTGGAGTGAGAAACCTGCATTAGGACCATTTGACTGTCACCAGCGATTCAAGTTTTTGGATGTGCTTGATCAAAGTTGGTTGCAGTCTCACCCTGGGACAGGCTCGTTCACAGCTGCAATCTGACTGGTTTGCTCCCAAAAATTTGTAGCGCATTGCGCCTGTTGCGGCAACAGACGCTGACTCAGGCTAGCTCCTGCCCTTCGAAGAGCCATGGCGAGCGGTTCTTGGAGGTCTCGACGCGATCCGCACACTAGTGTGCAAATGCTGCAGCTATTCTCAGGATTACTGACTTAGGTTAAAGGCCAATTGGGACAATTGGCCCAGAGCAAATTTCAGCGATGTCGAAATTATCCAGACAATTTTGTCATCGAGGGGCTCGAAGTGAGGCAAAAGCACTGGCACAAACCGCGCAGCACGCGCCACATGCATATTCAGGCGCAGGCTGCATGTTTTATTGCCAGCCACGATGTTCGCTCGCCGGCAGCTGTTCAGACCAAGTCGCCGAAGAAACACTGATCGTGATGAGAGCTCGATAGTTTGAACTATTCCGATCACAGGAACACAGAGTTCACCTGACGGCATTGCTCACGATCATCATGTTGCCCGGCATTGAACTGTCATGCAGGTCTGAGTACATGCCGTGGTGGGGGTGAGTAAAGCAGACGCAGGGCAACATGTCCACAGAAGCCATTGCTGGGACGCTGGAGTCCGACCTCAGGCTGCTATCCTCTGAGGCCAGGCGTGCAGATGGTCTCGCAAGTCAGTTGACCGGCTGGTTGTCAGGCCCCGAGCACCCTCAGATCAAAGAAGCTGCAGAGCGTGCAATATTGCGACTGCGATCTTTTGGTGCTAGAGATGACGGACTTGAGCACTTAAGGAACAGCAAGGTGCTTATAGCATGTGCAAGACGTTAAAAGGCTCCGTTTACGGGGTTTTTTTTCTGACAAGTCAGCCTTTGAATGCAGGATGTTCTTCGACCATTTGTTATGGCAATTGAGTCCAAGAGTTCAAAGCTTATATGCTTGTCCTTAGTGAGCGTGCAGAAACTTGTAGCAGCAGATGCAATTGGTCTAGATGGGCTGCTTGTTGTCATCCAGGACATTGAACTGGTGAGTCCATATAGGATTATAGCTTGTCAGCTGTACGGTGCACACATGCAACTCTTGACGTGTCCACAATACATGCGCAGGTGGAGAAAATGCATGATGAGGCTGTTCAGCTCAAGGTTCTACAGACAGCCTTGACACTTATGCAATCTACAATGCTGGCTCAGAACGAGGTGAGCATCAGCACATGCACAAATCATACCTACCATGACAGAGCTTGTTTCAGACACGACAAGCGCTCACATGCATGTTGCCATGCAGGAGGGCATCGCAATGGTGCTGGGTACATGTTTCAGGCTGCTGGCCAATTCAAAAAATACTGACAGCGTCACCAACACTGCAGCTGCAACAGTTCGCCAGGTATTCAAACAGTAGAGCCGGCTTCTCCGCACCCTGAAATTTGTTGCAACACCACATCATACGCAACGAGCAGAACATTTTGCTATGGACAAATGCTGTGGTAGACTACTGCTCAGCTGTTATGACCATGCAACATCTTTGGCCGCATTTGCCAGCAGCATGGCTGGTCTGCATGCAGGCAGTTGCGCTAGTCTTTGATCATGTCCTGGTCGAGATGGAGCAGATGGGGAGCAGCAGTCTGCTAGAGGCTGCATTGCCTGCTCCCAGCGAGCCCAGCAGTGCAAAGGCGCCTGAGACCCCTAAGGGCAGCAAGTCCCCCCGGGGCCATGGCACCACTAATGCAGCCCTCAAGCTGCTGGATGACCTATGCATGATGGCCACAGGTGACCTGTCAATGCATCCCACAGTGTTCATATCAAGACAGGATCTGCTGATCAGTATCAGTAGTTTGCTGAAAACGCTATTTGTGCAAAGAAAACACAGAACATCACACATCGCTAAGCAGCAAGACACATCTCGGGACCAGAATACTTACTTGCATGCAAAACAGCATGGACCATCGTCTTCACTTGACGTCTTGTACAATTGTGGTACATTGCAAGTCAGGCCTAACTAGCATCAGCGTCATTCCTGCGCCTGTTTTCAAATTGCATGCTGATCAGCGTGTAAAATCTTGTACATGGTACAGCAATCAGACAAAACCATTAGCCCTTCAGCGTCCGTGAGTGACAGTAGCAAAGGCGCACGCTGTGGCTTCTTTTCATGGTTTGTATGCCTGGCGTGCTGTTTCCACTGATGCCTGAATTGCATGCAGCCAGCGAAGGCATGTTGAAGTGGCTGAAGGCTCCCACCCTGCCACGACCGTTTGTGTTGGACCTGCTGGACTTTGTTTTGGGCAACAGCGCAGCAGTGTTCAGGTGGGGCAGCGCCTACTTTGCACAACGGCATATGATTACGAGGGCAGGAGCAATGCTCACATGCATGTGCATGCATGCCTGTGCATAGGCTGGTAAAGGGCTTATGTTGATTTGTGTTGTCCTTCCTTTTCTTAGGTGAATCTCAACATTGAACCAGTTCCAGCATGCTTGCAACATGCTCAGTGTCTACATCGTGACTTGTGGTTGTGATAGCATTGTGCCTCAACAGCCAAGCCTTCATTTTTGACACTGCGATGCACAGCCTGTGTGCTGCAATGTCATGCACAACCTGCTGTCATCATGAATGAACAGCCAGCGCAAACACCTTGAAGGTTGTCACTGTCGCTGCCTTGAATGACATGTATCTCACGGCCAGTGACTGCAAGACCAGCAAAAAAATACCTCACTTTTGGGCTTTTGTTCATTGCCAAAAGGCGTCACTTTCCTTGTTAGTCCGTTGATTCTTTCGCCATGTCACATTCTTTTCTTTGCCTTCACCCCCCCCCCTTGTATGTCTGTTTTGTTTCTGTCGCCATGTTGCTCTCTTCACTGCAGGACCATGCCTGCTTTTGAGCATGCTCTGCTGGTGAGGGTATGCCAGCTGCTGATCACCCAACTACAGAACCTGCTGGACCCAACCTGTGAGCCTGCACTGCAGTCAGCTGACCTTAAGATTGTGCTGAGGGTTGTCAGGACCGTACTCAGACACTTCTACCGGCAGCTGAAGACCAAGTGCGGCGTCTTCATTGAGACCCTTCTGGCTGGTATGTGAGGCCAGTAGCGTACTAGATTGCTTTGTTGTCGTGTAGATTCAAATATTGTATATTATACACTGTACACTATATACTATACACTATATGCTATATATACTCTTACATATGAATATGACTGGTAGTATTGGCTAACACTGTGCAGGCATGCACATGTATGCTATTTGCCAATATGGACTCAAAAAGGTTAAGGTCAGCACTTTCAGTGTGTAGTCCTTGCACCGCCTTGTGTACATGTGCACACAACTTGCTACTTATGCACAGGGGGAATTCCACTATCAAGCACATTTCAGTCCTGACTCACAGGCTGTGTTCCATCTGCAACGCCTGTAGATGGCCACCAAATCTGTAACTCTGAAACGTCATGTCCTGTTCCTGCAGGCACCTCATCTTCCTGCAGCCTGTGGCAGCGCATCAGTGTGATGCAAGTCATGCGCCAGCTGTGTGCTGATGCCTACTTCCTACATTTCCTCTTTGTCACATATGATGCCAAGGAGGTATGCAGTATGCCAGAGCAAGCTTTGACAACCCAACCGCGTTTTTGCTTCGGTGTTACCTTTTTGCTGCAGCACCTGTACTCTCACCTGCTGTGTCTGCATGGTCGTTCAGTGATTGCGTTTGGCATTCTTGTTGCCGTGCACTTGGCTAGCTTGCCTGAAGAAATGCATGAGCAAGCAACAGCATTCTGTTCTGCTGGGATCAGCATCAATGGCATTGTGCACATCCACTTTGACCTTGGCAAGTGCCTCTTGGGCAGCAGTGGTGAACAGCAAAGGAGGGAGGAGGAGGATCTGCATCTTCAGCCAACCAGCTACGCTGTACAGATGTGCCATGGTTGCCAGTATCCTGGTCAACATCATCAGTACCAAGCAATTGTGTGCTGAAAATGGTGAACCAGTTGCAGTCCTGCAGGAGTGCAAGCTGATGGCACTCCACCAAATGGTGCAACGGTTTGCAGAGATTGTGGATCGTGTGACGTGGGTGACCCCCGAGGCACCACAGGACGATGATGCTGTCAATGCTGTAGCCATGCTGTATCATAACAAAGCTCATGGCAAGTGTATTAATGCACGCATGCATGCATTCATTTGTTTGTTTGTTTGTTTGTTTATTCTTTCGTTTTTCTCTTTCGCACATGCATCCTTGATTCCATCTATCCATTCACGCATTCATCACGTGTCTCTCCCTATGGTCAGGTTTGTACAGCCATAGCATACTGCTGACTGCTCGCAAAATCTGGTGTGCAGTGACTCTTGTGCTCTGCCATGCATGACAGCTCCTTGATTGCTGCTGCAATGCAAGGCTTGCGAGTCTTGGCTGATCACTACAAATCTGGGAATGACACTAGCTGTTTGCCTGTGCTGTCCAGACAAATCTCTGTTGTCCAATGGTTCATAGCTAAAGATTACCAATAGACAGTTGACAGTAGATGTTGAACATATTCAGGGTTTAAAGTTTGATATGTTTAGGGTCGCAGAATAGTTGTCTGAACAGCTTGTGGAGTTGCACGTACAGGGAAGGAGTGGTCCTTGGACTCTGACTATGGCAGTGCACCAGCAGAGACAGGTGCAGCCTACCTAGCCATGCTGGCCATTGACTGCCTCCTCAATGTGGTAGCAGCGCTAGAAAAGCTGACAGACGTGGCCGTGGAAGGCACCGTTGTCACGCCGGATGCATCAGCAGGTGAGTTGAAGGCAGTGTTGTCACGCAGCATGTAGTAGCAGGTGAGTTGAAGGCACTGGTGTCATGCTGAATGTATTAGCAGGTGAGTTGAAGGCACTGGTGTCATGCTGCATGTAGTAGCAGGTGAGTTGAAGGCACTGGTGTCACGTTGCATGCAGTAGCAGGTGAGTTGAAGGCACTGTTGTCACGCCGGATGCATCAGCAAGTGAGGTGAAGGCACTGCTGTCATGCTGAATGTATTAGCAGGTGAGTTGAACGCACTGTTGTCACGCCGGATGCATGAGCAGGTACACAGAGCCTGCAGCAGCAGCCTTGCACATTTGTCAAACTTAATGCCAACAGCTTGTACCAAGGGAAGCTTGGGACCACCCCAAGCTCCTCTACATTGGATCCCCTGACACGTTGTCTTTTCTTACCTTTCTTGACGCCGTGTGTATGCCACATCAGATGGTCTGCCATTGAGGGCAAGCTCAAATGTGGTTACTTTTACAATGGCAATCATGTCCCGGTATCTTTTCCAACTGACTGCACCTGCTTGGACTCTTTGCTGGTGGGTCTGCATGGTTCTGCCTGTCAGTGGCATCAAGCTACTCTAACGTCACTGTGCATCCTCCAAGAAACTCCAGCTGACACCAACTTGATCCTGATGCCATGCTGCACGCAATATTGCTGTTCCAGGAAATCTCTCTGTGTGTATGTGATCTGCAGTGGGTGGCAAGCAGGAGGTCGACAAGGACATTGCTTCTGGCATGTGTCAAACCACATGGAAGATTGTGCTGAATGCTCTGAGTCAACTGCTGGCCCGCTGCTCCAGCGAGGAGATCATACTGCAGCTGCTCAAGGTACAGAAAGCCTTCATTCAATCGTATCCACCATATGCAGACAGACTAGTCAAAAAGCACTGCGCAAATCATTGACCACAAGAACTACGGCCCCCAGGATTTACAGAAGTCCTATTTTGGCGGATACAAATGCCAGTACATCCTTGTGCTGCATATCGTGCCGATGGGTGGTTGACTCACAATCTGCATGTTTTTACTGATCAGTCCTAGCGGCACTGCTAGCAGCTGTTTGCACCCAGCTTGGCAGTTCGCGGTTCAGGCTCCCTACTATGTTAGTCTTCAGGCTTGCAAGGATGTAGAGCCCACCAGCCAATGTTGTGACTCTGCCGGCAGTGCACATTCCCACCAATTGTCAGAATTGGGGCAGGCACGTCAGCTGTTATGCATTAGCAATTCATGGCTGTGACATCAAACCTTTGTCACCGTCCACCAGCGGTTGCAGATAGCCAGATCAGGACGCCTTTCTGCTGCTGGTTGCAGGGGTATCAGTCCTTCACACAGGCTCTGGGGGTACTAGAGCTGAAAGAGGCCAGGGATGCCTTCCTTTCCAGCCTCTGCAGCTTTGCGCTCTCCTCCAAGATGGCAGAGGATGCAGATCTGGACCTCCCCATGTCACCAGCATCAGTCTCTTCACCCTCAGGTGCCTCAGAAGATGCAGATTGCTGTTCAGTCATGAGAAGATTCACATTGTGATGTGTACCTCAGCGATGCTGTTTTTGTGGGGTCTTTGGTGAAGAATCTTGCACGGTCGTTGCAAGCTTTTCTCAGGCCTCGCTACACAAATGTGCCCATGATGAAGCTGCGATGAGCTGTGTCTTGATTGCAACTATCAGCTTGGCCTAAGCAATCCTCTGCAGCTGATGTATGCCTGTGGGAGCAGCCACTCTCCTGTGATGATCCCCGGCGACAAACAACAATTGGGTGTTTGGGCTGCAGATCGTGACAGCACCAATGCCACCGCCAAAGGGGCCTCGAGCAAGGCATCCCTGGGCCTACCCCCAGATGCTTCAGAGGGGGTGGTGCTGACCCCAAAGAACGTGCATGCGCTGCGTACCTTATTCAACATCGCCCACCGGCTGCACCATCTTCTGGGCCCCGCCTGGGTTCTGGTGCTGGACATCCTCAACACCCTGGACAGGATCTTGCAGTCCCCACGCACAACAACACAGGTGACGCTGTCTGCAAGCTTTGCATCCTCTGTGCTGCTCGTGCTGTCATCGCACTTCACAGGCTGCATGGCTCGCTGCTGCTTGACTGACTGTTACTGGTGTTGAACAGATCAAATTTGGGCGCGTCCTATGACCCTGCACTGTATGCTGCTGCTTGCTTTTAACTTCTGCTTGTCTGGCAGGCCATTTACATAGGCTGATATTGCAAAGCCTATCATGCTATAGTAACTACGTGCCATTCTGTCTGCAATAACACCACTGAGCTGCAGCGTCTGCTGCAAATGCCACCTAGCCTTGTTCACCGAAGGGACTCAACACAAAGCTCTTGCACCACAGTTACGCCTGTGGCTTTGGCACACCAAGCCTGAGCAGCGTGAGTAACTCATGCAAGAGATCTTAGACTCAAGTACTGTGGGGGGTTGAACATTAAAGCCTTAACCCTAATCAACTCATTCAGGAGATCTCAAACTCGAGCATGATGGGGGCGCATCCGGGTAACTCATGCAATAAAGCTCAACTTCAGGTACTGTGGGGCCAAAATCTAAAGCCTGAAGCCAAATTGAACTCGTGCAGGAGATCTCAAACTCAAGTACTATGGGGGCGCGTCCCAGTGACTTGGCCATCCTGTCCACTGCAGCCAGTCAACTGTTTGAGAGCACGCGCGACATGAGCACAGATGCTGTCATCAGTATCATGACAGCGCTCATGCAGGTCTCCACCAAGATGATCCCTGAAGCAGCCAAACAACCAGGCCAGCCCAAGTAAGATTGCCTCTAACCTGTACAGTACGATTTCTGAAGCAGCAAAAGGCCCAAGAATGGCCTTCAGCCCTCACAATGTGATTTTGCCTGCCCTGCGCCTTTGATTGCTTATGCATTTGCTGCTGTGTGGTGTACGGAGAATTGTCCATGCTTATGTCTGCTCTACAGGCCATGAGGGCATGATCATGCGTGCTTGCAGATAGCTGTGCTTGAATGTTGTCCCATGAGAGCATGCCTGTGTTCAGTAGCTTACCAATATTGTCAGCAACCGATTTAATTCTGGATAAAATTACCAACTGTTTTTCTTACCAGCCAAAAATAGAACAATTGGTCCTGTGCCCTCTAAACAAGCTTTTCCATTGACATGACCAGCGCAACTTCAGCTGAAGTCACTGCATTACATGCATGCATCAGCTCATTGCAAGCTTCTGCAGGCTTCAAGCTGCCGGGCATGCATGCATCTGCTGACTTTTGCAGGCTTTATGCGCTTGTGCGCATGGTTGAGGTTGTCCTGACAAACCTCCAGCGCATCGACCAGCTGTGGCCCATATTCCTGAGTCACGTCATGGAGCTGCTGGGCCATGCCAAGACCAGTATACGCAATGCTGCAGTGGATGCTCTGGCCAAGGCTGTGGTCGGTGCCCTGTCCCATGTGAACGCTGTCGCTGATGCAGACACAGACAAGGTAAGACACCTTTGACTGTTGCCAAGTCAGAGGATGACTGTTGCCACGTCAGAGGATGGTTACACAGAGTTCATGCCTGGTATTGCATGCTCCAGCTATCATGAGCTGTGTTTGTTGTTTTGAATCGTAAATACATTGCTGCACAGATGCTACATACGCTGTCAGGGCATGCCAGCCTTGCTGAATTCTATGGGAAACCCAGTCCATGCCATACCAGACTTGTAGGGCTTCTGCACCTGTTACTCGTCCTGACAACTTGACATCCCAGTCTGAGGCTGTTGAATCTCAACTGAGCAGATAGGCTCACTTGTACAGGCCCATGCGCAGCTGTGCTGTGCTTATGCACCTCAGATTCTGGTGGTGCCTTGCATTGCTACCCTGAAACTAAGGCGAGCGCAAGCCAGACCCAAGGCAGCATCACAGCAACACACATCAGCCCGCATGCTGCATGCATGAGTGCTGCTACAGGCCACACAACAGCCGCACTGATGTGCATCCCAGTGCACATTGTCAAGCCCTGTCATCAACTGCCAGGTCCTGGAAATAGGTTCTGCATTGCAGGAGCCAAATGTGGATGTGCAGGGTGACTCACGGCACCCGTACAGCAACACACATCAGGCCAAGTAATTGGTGCATGAATGCTGCTACATGACACAGCTGTGGTGATTATGTACATTCTTAAGCAAACTGTCAAGCCAGAGTGGGTTCTGCAGGGTGAGTCACGGCAGGCTCCAGCAGTTGGGCACAGCAGTGGGGACACCAGCAGCAGCACAGAGATGAGCCCCAGCGCTGTTGAGGGCATGCTGTTAATGGCCATTGAGAAGCTGTACAAGGAGGACCGGGAGCTGGACGTGCAGATGGGCCTGCTCAGAGTGGTGTTGCAAGTGCTGCAACGCCATGGTCAGTCATCAGGCAGGCTGATGTCAGTGTTATCGTTGTTTGCTGATATCATTGCGAATACCGCTGATATCATTGTTATGCCATTGTTCATGTTTGTTGGACTCTTGTACTAATGGGATGACGCAGCGCCTGCCAAGCGCAGTGTGTGTGGGAACGTGGGCTTGCTATGGGCTGTATCTATGCAGCATGTGGTTCTGTAGCTGTGCCTGTTCAACCTGCTGAGCATTTTTGCTGTCCATGATGTGATGGAAGACAGATTGTTGCGTGTTTGCCTAGCTGCATACTCAGCACATATGGTATCGCTTGTACATGAAGTTCAAGCAAAAGCACAGACTCTCAACTAGTCAGGCAAGCCACAATCCTGAAGCTTCTTTGCTGTTTGTTGTACACAGCATCTTTGCGCATCTGCAAATCCCTCAGCAGTCTTTCCAGCAGTCCAGCAGTCTTGACAGTTCCACCTGATGTTTTTCTTCTCAACACGGACACACGTACAATCATGGCCCATAGCCCAACGATTGCTCATACTTCCAATGCAAGAAGCAACTTGCCATGATGCACCAAGCACAGCACAGCACAGCACAGCACAGCACGGCACGGCATGGCATGGCATGGCACAGCAGCATTGCACAGCATGGTATGTTGAGTATACAACACCACTGAATATGATTGCTATGCAGGTGAGCAGCTCACGACCGCCTGGGTCTCTGTCCTGGAGCTGTTGTCTGTTGTCCCTCAGGCTGAGGAGGCTGACACAGTCCAGCTAGCTTTCCAGAGCGTTCAGTTGCTGTGCAGTGACTATATGAGCAGCCTGCCAGTGCAGCATCTGCGCCGCTGTGTGGAAGTTGCGGCCCTGTATGGCAGCCAGCAGGTATGCATTTTTACGACAGCTAGCTACATACGGTTCCTGCTGTTGGGCAATGTGTTTGCCTGGTGGCAGCCTACTTAGGGTTCACGGCTTACAATATGTCATATATTCAATATGTGGTTCATCATTCTGTACTTAATGTCAAGTTAGTGAGATGCGCATCTCCCAACAAGGTCTGACAGGTATGAGTCTAACAGCATGCGTTGAGCGCCCATGTCAATAATGTGCAACAATAGTCATCCTTGATACAAAGACCTGAAATCAGAGTCTGCTGCAGCGCAAGGGGCTATGCAAGACAAATGCGTACAGCATGTGGCAATGCATGGTGTTGCTCATGAGGAAGCCCTGCACCATTTTTTGCTCATGACACTTTGTGTAAATGCTACTTGCCACATGAAGCGACATCGATTTCATGTGCAGGCAGGTGTCAATATGAGCTTGACTACATGCTACCCCAACATGAAGCAACCTGTGAATGTTTTGTGGAGGATGATGAGTACACACTCCTCTTAACATGAAGCAATCAGCAATTATTCTGTGCAAGACATGGACACATGCTAGTGAAAAATGTGAAGCAATGAGCATTTGTTTTATGCAAGATATGGACAAATGCATGAAGCAAGTTTTGACTGTTGTGTGCAGGCAGATGTGAATGTGAGCCTGACTTCCATCAGCCTGCTGTGGAACGCATCAGATCTGCTGGGCAAGCTGTACACCAAGGCACGCGACAGCAGTAGGAGCAGCCTGGAGCTGGAATTGGTCCCCAATGGCAATTCTGGCTCCCCAGGGGCTCAGCTGGACAGTGAACAATACCAGGAGCTTGTTCGCCTGCTGTACGGTGCCTTGCAGGTTGGACACCTTCTGTATTTGCACATTAGTCTGATAATAAGTAATAATGATGATAATAATCATGAAATACTTCTGAAATCACTAATAGAATAGTACCAATAACAGTAACAATAGTATTAACAGTTGGGGGGGAAATTAGGAACAATGAGTAGGAATATAAAGTAGGAATAAACGGTAGAAATTCTCCAATACATGACAAGCACGGTGCCACCAGCTCTCTGAGCTGAGCATTTTGAAGGCACTGCAATCCTCAGTCTATTCACCAGCTGTTCACTGCACTTTGGCCACAGTGTTGAAGCAGGCAAGAGGCTGCTGGCAAGAACTGATTGTATATGCCTGTGGCTACTGCTCTTGCTGCTGAGGTGTATCAGCAAAGAGTTTGACCCCTGTCCGCTGCTGGAACTATGGTGTCGCTTTCTATAAGAGACTAACCCATCATGGTTATGTGGTCTTTATGCATGTCACAACTAGATTGTTCATTGCTCTGCTAGTCCTTTGTTGGTTCTTGGATCCTGGGCCATCAAGCTGCCATGTGCTGCACTTGGTGCCTGCCTGCCAGGCATCTGCCCTGCTGTCCAATGCTGTCATAGACAGGTGTCTCACTGATTCCAAAGTCTCCCTTCAATCAAAGCATAATGTCAGATGATGATTGATCCATTCACTCATCAAACATGTGTCTTCCTGATGGTTCACTCATTAGGTTAGGAACTCAGGCTGCAATGATTCACTCATCAAACATGTGTCTTCCTGATGCTTCACTCCTTAGGTTAGGCGCTCATGGTTCTAATTATTCACTCATCAAACATGTGTTTTCCTCCAGGCTCAGGTACATACAGTCCTGAGTAGCTCCTTGTACGGGGTCCTGTTTCTGTTCAGATGGCAATGCACCTTGGTGTTGCTGCCTGCTTGCTCTTGGCATCAGGAGTCAGGACTGAGAATTCATCATGTGACGGATGTAGGGCATCAGCAGCACTGACATACGGTCAGAGGTGCGCAACTGCGCAGTACGTACCCTGTTTGCTGTGGTGGTGAGTCAGGGCAACAGGATGTCTTCTGAGCTGTGGGACGAATGCCTGTGGGAGATCCTGTTCCCCTTGCTGCGCTCAGTGCACCACATGTCTGTCACCTCTTCAAGGGAAGAGGTATGCTGACACCTGCTCAAGGGAAGAAGTACGCCGACATTACACACAGCACAAACCATCTGCTCTTGCGCTTTCCCTTGCTGCGTTCAGTGCACCACATGTCTGTCACCTCTTCACGGGAAGAAGTATGCCGACATGCATCACTCACTCATCTGCATTGGCTGGGTTGTGTCTGCATGGGGCAACCTTGTGCTTGTATGTACTGCTGATACGGTTTGACCCAATCTGTTCAAACAGCGCTCACAGCGACTCTCAAACCTGTGTACTTCAAACCAGCTCACATGCCACCACACGGTCTATTCAGCTCATGGCGATATAGAATCCGGGCAAATCCCTTTCAAAGCTATGGGTCCAGTTGCAACATCACATGCATGCAGTGTGGTGTGTCTGCAGACGAAAGGGGAGGTGCTAGGGCGGTTGAGGGGCGTGAGCGTGAAGATGCTGATGCACCACAGCCGCAACAGTGAGCAGAAGCAATGGGATGAGACCCTGGTGCTGGCCCTCAGTGGCATGGGCCGCCTGCTCAGAGCCCACCTGCCCCTGCTGGTCCCCATGCAAGCCTTCCCTCAGGTGCTGCCGCTATTTCATATAGTCTTTGTTATAAGTTTATATATAAGTTTCATAAATTAAGCAGCTTGATTACTTTTTTATGTGAGATTTCTTCTAACCTCTACATGGCTTTTACATGGCTGACTCCCACATAACTTCTACGTGGCTTCTTCATGGCTTCTACATGGCTTCTGAATGGCTGACTCTGTCAGCCACGGGCTGCAAAGCCTCAACAGCATGTCTGTCAAAACTCGTGAACACTTGAGTCAACAGTTGGACTTGGGTCACCACTTGGCAGTCAAAATTGTTTCTGTATGATTTGAAAACTGCCACACAAGATGCAAAACGCTTCAGCACC